>Ga0307942_1000972_pt1 | contig 21989 bp, 27 predicted proteins | sample OrgLakmetagen175_FD_201846 | JGI IMG/M metagenome (GOLD analysis project Ga0307942, IMG submission 201846) | Saline water microbial communities from Organic Lake, Antarctica - #175 | ecosystem: Environmental > Aquatic > Non-marine Saline and Alkaline > Saline | place: Antarctica: Organic Lake... | reverse complement strand
ACATCCGCCACAGATGTCTGTGCATCAGTCACATCAGCCACAGATGTCTGTGCTTCAGTCACATCAGCCACAGATGTCTGTGCATCAGTCACATCAGCCACAGATGTCTGTGCATCAGTCACATCAGCCACAGATGTCTGTGCTTCAGTCACATCAGCCACAGATGTCTGTGCATCAGTCACATCCGCCACAGATGTCTGTGCATCAGTCACATCAGCCACAGATGTCTGTGCTTCAGCCACATCCGCCACAGATGTCTGTGCATCAGTCACATCCGCCACAGATGTCTGTGCATCAGTCACATCAGCCACAGATGTCTGTGCTTCAGTCACATCCGCCACAGATGTCTGTGCATCAGTCACATCCGCCACAGATGTCTGTGCATCAGTCACATCAGCCACAGATGTCTGTGCATCAGTCACATCAGCCACAGATGTCTGTGCTTCAGTCACATCAGCCACAGATGTCTGTGCATCGGTCACATCAGCCACAGATGTCTGTGCTTCAGTCACATCAGCCACAGATGTCTGTGCATCAGTCACATCAGCCACAGATGTCTGTGCTTCAGTCACATCAACCACAGATGTCTGTGCTTCAGTCACATCCGCCACAGATGTCTGTGCATCAGTCACATCCGCCACAGATGTCTGTGCATCAGTCACATCAGCCACAGATGTCTGTGCTTCAGTCACATCAGCCACAGATGTCTGTGCATCAGTCACATCAGCCACAGATGTCTGTGCTTCAGTCACATCAGCCACAGATGTCTGTGCATCAGTCACATCAGCCACACGAGTTCTCCAGCAGCACAGGTGTCCATGCATCAGTCATTGACACATCGCCTCGTTAAGTTTAAATACACGATTTTGCAACAGACACAGCCTTATAAAACAAGCAACAAATTGAGCGCAGACGTCGCTTACAGACATCCTATCATCTACCTCATCCCTGCATAGCTCCAGTCACTCTAGTCAATTAAGCATAGGGGATCGAAAAGCGCATTCACCTTCAAGTATTCCAGAGGTACAGACGTCTCTTCCTGTCGCCCTCTCTGTTTGAGCCGCCCGTGGCACACTTCAGGCTGCGTGGCACACACGAAACGAACAGGGTAATCAGACAAGTGTAACAGGCACGCTTCAGGCTGTGAGGCACACACGAAACGAACAGGGTAAACATTCAAGTGTAATGGACACGCTTCAGGCTGTGAGACACACACGAAACGAACAGGGCAACCATACAGGTGTAATGGACACGCTTCAGGCTGCGTGGCACACACGAAACGAACAGGGTAATCAAACGTGTAATGAACACGCTTCAGGCTGCGTGGCACACACGAAGCGAACAGGGCAAACATTCAAGTGTAATGGACACGCTTCAGGCTGTGAGACACACACGAAACGAACAGGGTCAACAGACAGGTGTGATAGGCACGCTTCAGGCTGCGTGGCACACACGTAACGAACAGGGTTAACAAACAGGTGTAATGGACTCGCTTCAGGCTGTGAGGCACACACAAAACGAACAGGGTCAGCAGACAGGTGTGATGGACACGCTTCGGGCTGTGAGGCACACACGAAACGAACAGGGCAAACATACAGGTGTGACAGGCACGCTTCAGGCTGCGTGGCACACACGAAGCGAACAGGGTAATCAAACAGGTGTGATGGACACGCTTCGGGCTGTGAGGCACACACGAAACAAACAGGGTAATCAAACAAGTGTTATGGACACGCTTCAGGCTGCGTGGCACACACGAAACGAACAGGGCAAACATACAGGTGTGACAGGCACGCTTCAGGCTGCGTGGCACACACGAAGCGAACAGGGTAATAAAACAAGTTTTATGGACACGCTTCAGGCTGCGTGGCACCACGAAACGAACAGGGCAAACATACAGGTGTGACAGGCAGGCTTCAGGCTGCGTGGCACACACGTAACAAACACGGTAAACAAACAGGTGTAATGGACACGCTTCAGGCTGTAAGGCACACACGAAACGAACAGGGTCAACATACAGGTGTAATGGACACGCTTCAGGCTGTGAGGCACACACGAAACGAACAGAGTAAACATACAGGTGTAATGGACACGCTTCAGGCTGTGAGGCACACACGAAACGAACAGAGTAAACATACAGGTGTAATGGACACGCTTCAGGCTGTGAGGCACACACGAAACGAACAGAGTTAACATACAGGTGTAATGGACACGCTTCAGGCTGTGAGGCACACACGAAACGAACAGGGCAAACATACAAGTGTAACAGGCACGCTTCAGGCTGCGTGGCAAACACGAAACGAACAGGGTGAACATACAGGTGTAATGGACACGCTTCAGGCTGTGAGGCACACACAAAACGAACAGGGTAATCAAACAAGTGTTATGGACACGCTTCAGGCTGTGAGGCACACACAAAACAAACAGGGTCAGCAGACAGGATACAAGGCACGCTACAGGCTGTGTGGCACGCACAAAACGAACAGGGTAAGCAGACTGGTGTGATAACAATGGAAACATATCAGGGTTGTTCAGTCGTTCGGGGTTTGGTCAAAAGTTCGAATTTGCAAACTTTCACGCATTTAACTGAAACATGAAATTGCCGTTTGCGAGCTATTAAAAGTTGTTATAGTTAAAGTTTAAGCCTTTCTTTCGAAACTATTATTTCGACATTGCACATTGCACATCAAACTGCTCGAACAATTTGAGGGTTTTAGAACTTTCAAAGCTTAATTGAAACTTTGCTCCCAAAAAAACGAACTGAACAACCCTGATACGTATGCACCAAATTCAGTCGCAAGTGTGCACGTGTACATGGTGTAAGTATGGACTGTAGAGCGTAAGCAGCACGATACACATACAGAGAGAGGAACGGACAAATTGTAGAGACTACGTGCGCGGACAAAAAAGGGGAATGAAACAGGGCAGCTACCACGCGTGGTGAGGGTACCCTGACCTCTGAGACTGGACAAAATTGAGCAGAGATTACGTGTGCAAAAAAAATGGGAACAAAGCAGACCACGTACTTGAAAAAAAAAAAAATCACACACACACAAACATATGCTCATGCACATGCTAACTGTGACTACCCACCTCCGCCCTCAAGTAGATAAAGCCGTTAGGGACCAGTGTGGGCAGCGTGTTGAGGATTGGGTCAAACCTAAGAGATGGACGAGCAATAGTTGCGTTTAGTTGTAGAGTGAGATTGGTGAGATTGACAAATGTATATGTAACATACAATCCATGTGTAATAAGTTAGGACTGTTCACGTGAAACTGAACACCCGTGCCCACACCCACACCACACCCACACAATACCCACACCCACACCCACACGCGCACGCGCACGCCCACACTCACTCACACTCACACCCTATACCTGCAGACCGACACACCCACAGCCAGATCGAGAGACACAGACAGAGACACACTCAAAATGCAAGAAACACAAGCACACAAACACAAAAACATCCTCACCTACACCAGCACAATCATCATGCATTGTTAATGAATAGCTCTGTGTTGTTCATGAATGTGAAAGCATGGCAAGCCCTCACAAACACACACACTCACACACACACCATGCATCACAAATGGACAGCTCCGTGTCGTTCATGAACTTGGAAGCGTGGCAGGCCCTCACAAACACACACACATACACACACGCGCCATGCATTGTTAATCAACAGCTCTGTGTCGTTCATGGTTGTGAAAGCATGGCAGGCCCTCACAAACATACACACTCCATGCATTGTCAATGAACAGCTCTGTGTTGTTCATGGATGTGAAAGCATGGCAGGCCTCACACACACACACACACACACACAATGTGAAAGCATGGCAGGCCCTCACACACACACACACACACACACACACACACACACAAACACACACCATGCATCGTAAATCAACAGCCCCGTGTCGTTCATGAACTTGGAAGCGTGGCAGGCCCTCACAAACACACAAACACATATATACACACACGCCATGCATTGTTCATGAACAGCTCTGTGTCGTTCATGGATGTGAAAGCATGGCAGGCCCTCACAAACACACACACCATGCATCGTAAATGGACAGCTCCGTGTCGTTCATGAACTTGGAAGCGTGGCAGGCCCTGACAAACACCATGCGGTCACAGAAGATGCTGCGCTCCAACAGGCGGCATGGCTCTGGGGACAAGTAGCTCTCACGCTCCTGAACACGTAAGCACGCGCACACACACACAGGTGATAATGTGCCAGGTGGTAGGTGCTTACGTTGTGTAATAGTATGGTATGAATGAGCACAAGTCACCTAAAAGGAGTGAGCACCCACATCACTCTTTTGAAGGGTTGGGCCAGAACTACATATAAAGGTGTGTATACGGTATTATTGAAGGGTTGGGCCAGAACTAAATATAAAGGTGTGTATACGGTATAGTTGAAGGGTTGGGCCAGAACTACATATAAAGGTGTGTATACGGTAATATTGTCAGGGAAATCACCAAATGTGCGGTCATATACGGTGTAAAGAAAAGAAAGACTACGCAGGCAGTGAAAACCACTGCCCACAGTACTCAAGGAAGAGGAGCCACTTTGGTGCCGGGAACCGCAGAACTCCACCATGAATCCATATACGGTGTATATATACGGTTCTGATTAACCCTACTCTTATATTATGATGCATTAGGCTCTCCAGTAGCGCTTCCATCGGTTGACATAAGAGGATGCACGCAAGCTCTGTGCCAGAAGCTGAGACAGCGTTTTGTCAGGTGCAAAATGTACGTGTGCAGACGGAAAATTAGCAGATACAGTTTCAATTGTAAGAACTTGTAAGAACTTGTGTGAAGCTGATCCAAGTGTCAGACATGCGATTCAGGTGACTGTCCCTATAACCATACCAGGTGCCTGGAAGTTGCCGCATAGGTTGTCTGACATGATCTCAATAATGAATTTGAGCACGTGATATCCTGTCTCGCATCTCCCTACATGATCAGACCTAACCATGGTGTTCTGGCACATACTTTTCTTTACCCCTGACATAAATTATCCAAAAACATCCTGGCCCACCCAACGTAGAACACACTCACACGCACACACACACACACACAACACACACACACACACACGAACACACTCCTACCTGCACGACGCGCGTCAGGAACACGTAGTTCTGGAATGTGTAGGCAAACCGCTCGGGAGCCTTGTAGAACTCCATTAGCAGGTTGACCTGGCCCTCCCCCACGGACTGCCATTTTGCCACAGGCTCTGGAACCACCTGTGTGTACGGACACGGTATGGTGAACAACGCAGCCCTTTAAGCACGTTTAAAGGAGCACCTGAACCTCAGTTGACAGTACGCATTGGCAATGCCTGTGGTTTAATGTGCTTGAGTCTTAAAGAAGACAAAACGTTGTTGTGCAACAGAGTGCTGTACGCATGGAATGCACGCATCGTGAGGAATGGGTTTATTGTGCTGTGTTTGGTAGTAGAACAGACAAGGGCAGGCCCCGAAAACAAGAGGCATGCAAGAGCAGCCTCGGGGTACTCATGCATATCCTGGCATAACCATAGTGAAAACCCAACGCCTAATAGCACCCCCGCAGACACGCCTTGTGTGTGTCTGCGCAGGAGCGGGCCAAACACATAACATATCTCTTATCTGCCCGCACCTGCAACATGCCCTCCATCGTGCTTGAGGAGGTGAGGTGGTTGAGGAACGTGCTCTTGCCAACAGAAATGTTGCCCTCCGCAGAGAGCGTGACGCGCGGAGGAGGCCACGCGTGGGTTGGTTCCTGAGAGGCTGCATGCTCTTTCTGCTTTCCTGCCTGCATGTTATGTAGGCTGTAAGAGTCAAAAGATGAAATGCAAAAATCTCCGAGTAAGAGGAGCATCCAACTCACCGCTGATGTTACAAAAGTGCTTGCATCGATGCATGGAGAGGAAAGCATCGTCCTCTGCCGCAACGCTTTGTAGAGTGCAGGAGGTGGGGCCCTCAGTCGGTGCTGCAGGGAGTGCGGGAAAAAAGAGCTCGTCCCCAACGGACGTGTGCCTAGCGACTTCATCGTTAGCCAGAGGAGATAAATTATATTTTAGGCGAATATATTAAATTGCACACAGCAGCTCGCAATAGAGCTTTTGTTACATTTCTTTCTGAATTGACCTGTAACTTTCTAAATAATATTGAGGAATATGCGATGGAATTAGATGAGCGGCAAAGTGTGTGCAAAGTGTGAGTATTGGTTGAGCTGTGCATGGATGGGGTGTGCATGGAATGTGCATGCATAGTCCAGCAGGTATGCTCAGAGATCAAGCAAGAATCACACGATTTCATTCCATGCGTGCAGGTGCCACGTGCAGTTTGCACGCTACATTTGCCCCAGGTGCAACATCTCCTACTGCGGCCTGCCCTGCTACAAGCAACACAACGAACGCTGCACTGAGGCATTTTACAGGTGTGTCACCTATCATCGAGTCACAATATGCGAAGCTTGCAAAACAACAGACAGGTGACGTAAGACAAATGAAACCTTTGCTCGGATCAGATTGCTGCATGGAGTGGGATGGATGCTCCCTAGCAGGTAGAGCATCCACTCATGGCTGCAAACCATGATATCATGTTCAGATAGCAAAACCACTTTGTGATATTTAATATACCCCATACCAGGAGGCAGGGGGGGAAAAAGTAGTGGACGTCATGCCCACACCCTTGCTTTGCAGAGAGCAAGCAGTGGGCCAGCTGAAGGGAACAAAGGCTGACAATGCAGAGAGGAAAAAGGTGATGCGAGCACTGCAACGGGTGCAGCTGCAGCAGGAGAAGGACGTGGCCAAGGTGGCTGCGTACACACACGATTCTGAGCAAGGTGTGTCACTGGATTCGGTGTAGTGAAAATGGATGTGTCTGAACTGTTGTGCTGCTATTCAAAAAGCAGTAATGATTTGGCGTGAAAATCTGTTTGACCCACACATCATCCTTTTCAACTCAATTCTTGTTCTTCATTAATAACCAGGAGCCACGGGCATTTCAGTGGTTTGCGTACTTAACAGTGTTACGTAATTACGTCCCAAGCCTAGCTTCAATTCTCACTTGCACTGTTTTCTTTGACGTCGCATTTCCGCACAGCCCTCGCTCACTGCATGGGTGAGGAGATCCTTAGCTCCGATGCTGGTGATGGAAGTGAGACGGGCAGTGAGGGAGATGAGGAGTCTGGTAGCAGAGGAGATGAAGGGTCGGGCAGCGAAGAGGAGGAGAGTGACGTGGAAGGTGATGGCGAGGGAGGCGAGGGGAGCAGTGATGGCAGCGAAGGAGGGGATGGGAGTCAAAAAGAGGGAGGCGGGAAAAGGGGCATGCTCTCCAGGCGAACACTGCGAAGGCTTTTGCAAAAGGTATGTGTTAGCTGGTAATTGTGACAACGTGCAAGTGTACACTTGCACGAGTTGGCGAGGGATTGGATAAGGAGCCGGCAAGGATGTGCGTTTGCTTTGTTGGTGATTGGGTGCGAAATGTGGAGGCATTATGTGTTTTTTGTTTACCATACTGCCTCATCACCAAAGCGAGGTCTGGAAAACCCGATCATTAAACCCCAATGCGAGCAATGTAAGGTATCAGGAGGTGTGTGCACTGTTAGGCTGTACAAAAACCTTAGGAAGTCCCAGTCAACCTTACCTGATTCAATCCTCTACATTTCTTCTTCCTACTTAATTATGTATGTCCATAGCCCCTTCCTAAAGCATAACAGTGCTTTAAATCCTTTGCATGCCCCTCGTCCTGTGTGTATCAAAAACTGCCGGAAGGCATGGCTAGAACCTCTATGTTTTGCATACCCTTCTATGTTTTGCATACCATATTGTATATGACCCAGGATAATTCTCCCTGCTACTATGACTGTACCTGTGTAACTGTATAACGGGTATAAGCGGTTAATGCCAGTGTTGGCCAGAACCGTATATATATATATTCACTGTGCGTGACCGTCATTTATGTTTGGTGAATTCGCTGCCAAAAGTACCGCGTATGCACGGTATATATGTGGTTCTGGCCAACCCTAGTTATTGTTAATCCCTCATCCTTTGCATGCCCCTCTCCTGAATACTTCCTGCTACATGTCTCTTTATTAGAGTTGGCCAGAACCGTACATATACGGTGCATATACGGTGTTTTTGGCAGGGAAATCACCAGATATACGGTCATATACGGTGTACATATACGGTTCAGGCCAATCCTACTCTTTATACGTCCCTCTTCCGTCGACCCCTCCCACAATGCCTCGACACACAAAAATACAGGGATCATGCGGTTATTTGGGACTTTCAATATGGTAAAACACGCGTTACATACGGTACGGCGTTTTATACGAATACGCCGTATGACACATCCCTGCAAAAATAGTAACATTCCATGTTGAGAGGAATCTGTGTGCATCGAGGCAAGGTGCCATATGCGCACAGCATCCCATGCACGCTGCAATGCTCAAGGCGGAGCCTGATACGTTCTAGGAACTAGCTCACCCATTCACACGCAGCACCTACGAGCCTTTTTGTGTGTCCTCCTGGAAGAATGGAACACAACAAGAAACATCACCGGCGGCGGATAAGCACTCTGTACGTTGAAAATGGAACAAGAGCCACTGTGGTTCCGCCTATCAAAACAATTATGAAACAGGAGCCACGTGAATGCCGCCTCTCAAAACGATTATGAAACAGGAGCCAGTTTATTACTGCCTCTCAATGGATTCGAAAAGCGATCCGACAGCAGCAGAAATGACAAGAAGGGCAAGCTGTCGAAGTTGGTCGAATTTAATTTCAAAATGATATATGACACACATACACATACGACACACATACACATACATATGAGCTACAGCGTGTGATGACGTAGCGCTGCCACAACGATGTGCAGCCCGCACTGCGTGCTTCCCTATCCAAAGGGCAACACATACACAGGCTTGCACTTCTTCTCAGTTCACCTCTCTGCTTCCAAGCTTCTCAGTTCACCTCTCTGCTTCCCAGCTTCCCATTACACCTCTCTGCTTCCAGGCAAAGGAAACTGCTGAAGGGCAACACATACACAGGCTTGCACTTCTTCTCAGTACACCTCTCTGCTTCCAAGCTTCCCATTACACCTCTCTGCTTCCAGGCAAAGGAAACTGCTGGGTTCAGTGTGTAGCATTTGAGCTCCAGTTCTTGCAGAGCAGCAAAGTGATATCACTTTATCACTCTTGCCTTTTATCTTCTTTCTCCCCTGTTTCACCATCTTTTTATCTCCTTGGTCCTCACAACTCCTCTTCTTTCCTAGCTTAAATTTCATTCTGTTTCCTTCTCCCCTTGGGGCAGTTTGTGAGGGCCATGGTTGTTAGCAGTTTGTGTTGAGTCCTTGTAATTAATTCCAACGCCATCTCACGATGCAAACGAAATAGAACTAACAGACAAATACGCCACGTCGTTCTGGAGCTGCTGCCGAGCCCTGATGACTTGCAGGCCTTCCCGATGCATACAGTGTCAATTCCATTGAGTCATCGCCTTGCTCCCTAATTGCTTTCAGGCAAAGGAAGCTGACGGAGACTTAAGCCACGCCGATCTGGAGCTGCTGCTCAGCCCCGATGACCTGCGAGCCTTCCAGCGCCAGCTAGCATCTGGACGGTTGGGGCACTTGGTGCAGCCGTGGTCTCCTTGGTGGTTGGGTGAAGAGGCGCAGGTGATTATACAAAACGTTGCACAGCTGATGTCTTTGGTTGTTGTGCAGCAGCCGTGGTCTTCTTGGTGGTTGGGTGAGGAGGCGCAGGTGATTATACAAAATGCTGCACAGCTTAGGTCTTTGGTTGTTGTGCAGCAGCCGTGGTCTCCTTGGTGGTTGGGTGAGGAGGCGCAGGTGATTATACAAAATGTTGCACAGCTGATGTCTTTGGTTGTTGTGCAGCAGCCGTGGTCTTCTTGGTGGTTGGGTGAGGAGGCGCAGGTGGTTTTTCAAATTGTTGCGCAGCTTAGGTCTTTGGTTGTTGTGCAGCAGCCGTGGTCTTCTTGGTGGTTGTGTCAGGAGTCAGGAGGCACAAGTGACAAGTGATGGATCCATTTGATGATGCACAACAGAGATATTAGGCACAGCCAGGGTTGTGTACAACAGAGACATTGTGCACAGCCAGGTCTGTGCGCTGCCGCTGTCGCCTTGGTAGTAGAGTTGTGAGCAGGGTTGGCCAGAACCGGAAATATACACCGTATACTTGGCGATGTCCCTGCCAAAAATGCCGTATATACACCGTATAAATACGGTTCTGGCCGATCCTAGTTTTGAGACACGTGTGACAATTGCAGGATTTCCAATGCTCTCTTCTGCATCAATTCTGTAGCAGTACCAGGTTCAGGCATTCTGTGTTAGGCAAAGGCTTCCCTCTTTGTTTCTTTATATCCTGTCAGAGTTTCTTTCACTTAGTGCTGTTCGCTACACAAAGTCACCAACAGGAGTGCACACAGAGACACATCAGGCATGCACACACACATACACACACGTACACACACGTACGCACACAAAATACATACACATACACACGCACGTGCAGGGGGTGCAGCTGTCAGCGGCAGGTGCACACACACACACACTGCACACAAAATACATACACATACACAAACATGTGCAGGGGGTGCAGCTGTCAGCGGCAGGGGACATACACACACTGCACACACACACACACACATACGTACACACACACGTACACACACGTATGCACACAAAATACATACACATACACACACAAGTGCAGGGGGTGCAGCTGTCAGCGGCAGGGGGCACACACACACTGCACACACACACACACACACACACACACACATACAAAATACATACACATACATACACACATGCAGGGGGTGCAGCTGTCAGCGGCAGGGGGGCGGTTGGTGCAGGAGGATGGGAAAAATGAAATTGAGCATCCGAGGGCAGGAGATGGAGAAACACCACAAGGATTGCCCTTCGGAGGGGGCATCCGTGGAGGGTTGGAGGGGAGGGGGGGCATGCTACATGGGAATGGGAGTGGAGAGCGTGAGGGAGAGGGGGAGGGGGCGAGGGCTGATGTAAGCAGCTTGCTGCCTGCCCCCCCTGAAGAACCTCTGCACCCCTTGTCTGCGTTGACTAAGGCCACCCCGTCCCAGTTGCTGCAGTGGCAGGTGCGGGTCTCGTGGTTGTCAGAGTTCCTCTGTGCAGCTGTATTAATTGTAAGGCTCTGCATCCCTTGCCTCCGTTGCTGCAGTGGCAGGTGCGGGTTTCGTGGTTTTCAGAGTTCCTCTGTGCAGCTGTAACAATTGTAAGGTTTTGCACCCCTTGTCTCCGTTGCTGCAGTGGCAGGTGCGGGATTCGTGGTTGTCAGAGTTCCTCTGTGCAGCTGTAACAATTGTAAGGTTTTGCACCCCTTGTCTCCGTTGCTGCAGTGGCAGGTGCGGGTTTCGTGGTTGTCAGAGTTCCTCTGTGTGGATGTAATAATTGTAAGGCTTTGCATCCCTTGTCTCCGTTGCTGCAGTGGCAGGTGCAGGTTTCAAGGTTGCCTCAAGCTGTGAGCTGCGTTGTGTAGAATGCTGCTGCTGTGCTTGAAGCAACTAGGGTTAGGCACTGGAAAAGTGATCTGCTTTGGCTCTGGAAAATAATCTATTCAGGGTTAGGCACTGGAAAAGTAAAAGGGTTAGGCGCTGGAAAAGGAATTTGCACATACACACACACACACACACGCACACACACACAGACACAGACAGATACACACACATACACACATGCACACACGCGCATACACACACGCACACACAAGCAGCTGAGGAAGAACGAGCAGCAGTACATGCACACATACTTGCACACACTAAAGGCTGTGTATCTGTTGAATACCTACCGCCATGTTTTGCAACATAGCAAAACATCAACACGTAGGTACGCAAACACACACACATACACACACACTCACACACACACACATCAACACGTAGGCATGCACATCAACACGTAGGCATCAACACGTAGGCACCAACACGCAGGCATCAACACGCACACGCACACATCAAAACGTAGGCACCAACACGCACACATCAACATGTAGGCACGCAAACACACACACTGCACATGCAAGCACATGATGTAAAGCTGCTGTTCATCACTGCCACCTTTGCAACAACTAGACACCTCCACACACACACACCTCCACACACACACACACACACATACACACACACACACACACACCTCCACACACACACACACTCACACACACATGCACACAACACACACACTGCGCACGCAAGCACAGGCTGTGGAGCTGCTGTACACCTACTGCCACATCATGCGTCAATACAACGGAGAAGCGGTGCAGCCGGAGATGGTGACAGAGTCCATAGAGGCAGTCTTACATTTGAGCCAAGCACTAGCAGCCTGTGTGCCTCTTCAGAGGCCTTCCCCTTCGCAGACCAGGTATGTACTATACTCTGCAGTACTATACTCTATACACACACACGCGAATGCACGTGCACATGCACGTACACACACATGTGCACTTCCGTCATGCATAGGATGGTCTGCAAGCCTGAAGACACATACTTTTTATAAACACTTACACACACACACATACACACACAAGAATGCACACAAGCATGCTTGCATGCTCAAACCACGACTTGATCGCACATGTACAACACAGACCCTCTGAAGATGCCACGACTGCTGACTCCATAAGTGAGGGGCATGCACAGGCATGCAGCACAGACAAGAAAGCGTCACCAACACAGTCCCGCCAGGTGCGTGTGTGCATGTGTGCTAGTATGTATGTGTGTGTATATGCGTGCGTGCATGTGTGCATGCAATTATGGTGAATGCAGCGTGTGTGAGTGTGTGTTTAATGTGTGTGCTCGTGTGTGTCATCACTGTGCATATAACTAGAAATGCAACCTGAAATGTTTGTGTGGAGTTTAACATAGGAATGGAGTTTAACATAGGATTGGCCATGTTTTAATTTTACAACCCCTTCACTGCTGCATATTGCGGGCAACGCACACAGAGGGCCTGTGTTGGTGGCCCTTTTTTACACCATTTACCATTTACCATACGCCAGGAGGCCTCCCGGCGGGCTGGGGCAGCAAAATTAAATCGATGTGAGAACCTGAATTTTCAAATTCCCAGACTGGGGGTTGATATAAAATCAAGGTGTTCTATTCCAGCTCGGCTCCACCGATTCGGTTGCACTCGCCTTTAAGAACGTGAGTACTTTTGCAGCAGGCTGCAGAGTACTCTGTAATTTCCAAGCCCCTAATAAAACTCTGTATGACCCACCTCGATCAGCTGTTCTCCTACCCTGTGTGTTGCTTGCCCACCATTTTTGTATCATACAAAACCTCACTGCTGCATATTGCAAGCAGTACCTCTGTTTATGACCCACCTTGATCAGCTGTTCCCCCATCCTGTGTGTTGCCTGGCTCTGTTTTTCGTTCCTACCAGGGTTGTTCAGTTCGGGGTTCGGTCAAAAGTTCGGATTTGCGAACTTTTACGCATAATAACGGACCCTAAACATGCCTTTTGCGCGCTATTAAAAGTTTGACGATTTTTTTGCCATTTTTCGAATTTTTTGGGGTCCAAAACTGCAGCCCAAAGTGCAGGAATGAGCCTTAGATGGCCTTTGAACGTTATGGTTATGTACACTCAATAATTGCAATGCAATATATATTTTCAAGCATGTTTTGGACGAGTATGACCACAGAAACCAGCGAAGTTCTCCATTTTCGAAATTGCACATCGGATTACTCAGTTCAAGGCTTCTAGAACTTTCACGAACCTTAGCGAGCCCTTGCTCCCAAAAAAAGGAACTGAACAACCCAGGTTCCTACCACTAAAAACTTGACTACTTTCACTAAATCGTAGGCACCTCCACCTACTTGTGCCCCTCCCCAATCAGCAGCCCAAGCAGTCTAAGCACATCTTGTTCCAATTCAATTTTTTTTCTAATTCTAATTGCAGGCACCACCACCTCCATATGACCCTCCCCAATCAGCGGCCCAAGCAGTCTTAGCGCATCTTGTTCCATTTCAAAATCTTTTCTAAATCTAATTGCAGGCACCACCACCACCTCCATATGACCCTCCCCAATCAGCGGCCCAAGCGGTCCTAGCTTGTCTAGAGCGCGCTTGCACGCCCCCAGTAGGAGACCTTTCCTCAAGGTATGTGAGGTAGCCTCAAGGTATGCCTCAATTGCCTCAAGGTATGCCTCAAAGGCCTCGAGGTATGTGATGCTAGCCTCAAGGTATGCCTCTATTGCCTCAAGGTATGTGAGGTAGCCTCAAGGTATGCCTCAATTGCCTCAAGGTATGCCTCAAATGCCTCAAGGTATGTGATGTAGCCTCAAGGTATGCCTCAAAGGCCTCATGGTATGTGATGCTAGCCTCAAGGTATGCCTCTATTGCCTCAAGGTATGTGATGTAGCACCAGGGTATGCCTCAATTGCTTCAAGGTATGCCTCAAAGGCCTCACAGGCCTCAAATGCCTCAAGGTATGTGATGTAGCCTCAAGGTATGCCTCAAAGGCCTCAAGGTATGTGATGTAGTCTCAAGGTATGCCTCAATTGCCTCAAGGTATGTGATGTAGCCTCAAGGTACGCCTCAATTGCCTCAAGGTAAGCCTCAAAGGCCTCAAAGGCCTCAAGGTATGTGATGTAGCCTCAAGGTATGCCTCAAAGGCCTTATGGTATGTGATGCTAGCGTCAAGGTATGCCTCAATTGCCTCAAGGTATGTGATGCTAGCCTCAAGGTATGTGATGCTAGCGTCAAGGTATGCCTCTATTGCCTCAAGGTATGTGATGCTAGCCTCAAGGTATGCCTCAATTGCCTCAAGGTATGCCTCAAAGGCCGCAATGGTCTCAAGGTATGTGATGTAGCCTCAAGGTATGCCTCAAAGGCCTTATGGTATGTGATGCGCGCGTCAAGGGATGCTTCTTTCATAGAAAGCTTTTGTGGACGACACTTTTGGCAATGATTTGCAAATGCTCGAAAGTGAACAGTAAACAGTCCAACCGTAGAAGTCCAGCAGTAATGATGTTTGGTGGGGCTCTGAAAAGGCAAACACTGGGGTTGGGTCGCGTGTTTGTGCATGTATACTTTTCTTTGTGGATGGGTGTGTTTATTTGTGTATGTATGTGTATGCTAGTGTGCGCTTGGGTGTGTGGTGTGTGGTGTATGCAACTATATTGTGTATGGGGCTTTTTTGCTGCATGCTAACCCTTAATTGCTTACATGATCGCTTTCTCTTTTTTGCTGCACGCTAAACCTTAATTGCTTACATCATCGCTTACTTTCTTGCTGCACGCTAACTCTTAATCGCTTCCATATTCGCATTGCCCTGTTGGAGGTTTCCACTAATTTCTGAATTGTCAGGATGGAAGCTGTACTGTTTAATTAGGATCCAATTCTTTGATCTCTCTCTCTCTCTCTCTCTTTCTCCCTCTCTCTCTCTCTCTCTCTGTTTCTCTCTCTCTCTTTCTCTCTCTCTCTCTCTCTCTTTCTCTCTCTCTCTCTCTCTCTCTCTCTCTCTCTCTCTATATATATATATATATGTATATAGATATATATATGTATATATCTCACACACACACGCGCACACACACACACGCACACACACGCACACACACACGCACACACACACACACACAAACACACACACACACAGACACACACTTTTTTCATTAGTATGGCAAGTGCGCTGCCTGATGGACCTCCATTCTTCTGTGATTGGTTTGCCTCATTCATCTTTCCAGAATGCTAGCTGCGGTCTTGCTTTCAGGTGTGGCCTCACCCATTTCTTAATTTGATGACGTGTCCCTATGCTCCCTCTTTTGTTCAGGGTAGTGGCCATGGTCGTACTTTCTGATGTGGCCTCTTTCATTCTTTAATCTGCTGATGGGTCCCTGTGCTCCCTTTTTTGCTCAGGGTGGTGGCCGTGGCTGTGCTCTCTGATGTGGCCTCCCTCCTTTCTCACGGCTCCCCCTGCGTGGTGTTAGCCCTCACTGACTTGCGGTAAGTCGGTTTTGGCCTGTGCATGTCAATCTACAGATGTTACAGATGTTACAGATGTTACAGATGTGATGTTACAGATGTGATGTTACAGATGTTACAGATGTTACAGATGTTATGTTACAGATGCTACAGATGTTACAGATGTGATGTTACAGATGAGATGTTGCAGATTTTACAGATTGAGCCCTCAGTCAAACAAGTGTGACTGCTAGGCTGTGTATCTACCTGCCTTGCACAAACACACACACACACACACACACACACACACACACACACAAATGCACACACACACACACACACACACACACTAACACACACACCGCTCCTTACTTGTGAAAAGTTCTCACTGGTCTTTCGTCACCTGGATCAAGCTTGTGCAGGTAGACCTCAAAATTGCATACACACACCACACTCACATACACAACATTTTAAAAGGTAGACCTCAAAAATTACATTCACACACCACACATAAAAGCAGGTAGACCTCAGCAATCACATACACACCACATTCACATACCTATACACATTCAGACAGGTAGACCTCAAAAATTACATGCACACACCACACATAAAAGCATGTTGACCTCAAAAAATACACATACTGCACTCACATACACATGCACATTCACACATATACAGAAAAACACATATACATTCCCAAACATACGCGTAAACACGAACACACACACATACACACACATGCCACATTGCATATTCATGCACCCGCGCACGCACACACACACACACACAAACACACACACACACACACACACGCTCACGCACACACAGGCGCCTTGTGGCACGGGCGTCTGCACGCCAGACTGCCTTGATGCAGGAGGTGAAGCAGCAGCTGCAGCAGCAGCAGGAGCAGCAGCGGCAGGTAAGGCTGACCCCCACCTGCTACGCAGCAATTTGAGCGTCACCTTGCCTTTCAGCAGAAGTTTGAGCTGGTGCGAGAGGATATAGCATGCCTCTTACCAAGTGCACGCCTCTCAGCAAGCGCCTCAGCAAGTGCACACCTCAGCAAGTGCACACCTCAGCGAGTGCACGCCTCTCAGCAAGCCTCTCAGCAAGCACCTCAGCAAGTGCACACCTCAGCGAGTGCACGCCTCTCAGCAAGCCTCTCAGCAAGTGCACGCCTCTCAGCAAGCCTCTCCGCAGGGCCCACGACAGGAACCCACACCAGATAAAATGCCATGATAATGTAAGGTAAACTTAACTCTACTGAATGAACTCGGTTTCCTTCATGCTTGTACACAGGATGCTCAGCATGAAGATGGACTGCAGGGCAGCTCCTTCCAGCAGCTCAGGCTTCGCAGAGCCCACAACAGGAACCCACACCAGATGAAGCAGCAGCAGGAGCAGCAGCTGCAGCAGCAGCAGCAGCAGCGACAGCTGTCGCGGCAGCTGGTGGCGATGAGCAAGCGACACTCCCTTTTGCAGGTGGGGAGCTGGTGTGAAAATGTGTTACACCTTGGTTTGTGAAGTGTGTGGCAGAAGCGCTGGTGTGAAGTGTTGTATTACACCTTGGTTTTTGAAGTGTGTGGTAAAAGCAGCTCTTGCTACTAGTGGTCTCACGTGAAGTATTGTTTTGCCCTGGTTTGTGAAGTGTGTGGTATGGGCAGCTATTGCTGTAATTGTCGACAGTGGTCTCACGTGAAGTATTGTTTTGCCCTGGTTTGTGAAGTGTGTGGTATGGGCAGCTATTGCTGTAATTGTCGACAGTGGTCTCACGTGAAGTATTGTTTTGCCCTGGTTTGTGAAGTGTGTGGTAGAAGCAGCTTACTTTATTTGTCGACAGTGGTCTCACGTGAAGTATTGTTTTGCCCTGGTTTGTGAAGTGTGTGGTATGAGCAGCTATTGCTAAAATTGTCGACAGTGGTCTCACGTGAAGTAATGTTTTGCCCTGGTTTGTGAAGTGTGTGGTAGAAGCAGCTTACTTTATTTGTCGACAGTGGTCTCACGTGAAGTAATGTTTTGCCCTGGTTTGTGAAGTGTGTGGTATGCGCAGCTATTGCTATAATTGTCGACAGTGGTCTCACGTGAAGTAATGTTTTGCCCTGGTTTGTGATGTGTGTGGTATGGGCAGCTATTGCTATAATTGTCGACAGTGGTCACACGTGTCTTGTTGTTGTGGGTGGGTTGCTGGTGTGAAGCTTTGTTTTGCCCTGGTTTGCAAAGTGTGTGGTAGAAGCACTGGTGTGAAGTATTGTGATGCCCTGGTTTGTGAAGTGTGTGGCAGAAGCAGCTATCGCTAATAATGTCGACATGTGGTCAGACGCGTCTTGCTGTTGTGCGTGCGCAACTGTCGACAGTGGTCTCACATGTCTTGCTGTTGTGTGTGGCGTGCGGTGCGAAACTGCTTTTGTTTGTGTTGTGTGCAGAACTCGATATGTTTGGTATTTACCCTACAACTATACAATTGCGCACTTGATACGTTTGGTAGTCACCCTACAATTGTACCATTGTGCACTCGATATGTTTGATGTTTACCTTACGACTATACCATTGCGCACTTGACACGTTTGGTAGTCACCCTACAACTAAGCCATAGCGCACTTAATACGTTTGGTAGTCACCCTACAACTATACCATTGCGCACGACTATATCATTACCCTACGACTATACCATCACGCACTTGATACGTTTGGAAAACACTCTACAGCTATACCATTGCGCACTTGATACGTTTGGTAGTCACTCTACAACTATACCATCGCGCACTTGACACGTTTGGTAGTCACCCTACAACTGTACCATTGCGCACTTAAAATGTTTGGTATTTACCCTACGACTGTACCATTGCGCACGACTACATCATTTTCCAACAACTATACCATTGCGCACTTGATACGTCTGTACTCACCCTTCGACTATACCATTGCGCACTTGACACGTTTGGTAGTCACCCTACAATTGTACCATTGCGCACTTGATACGTTTGGTATTTACCCTACAACTGTACCATTGCGCACGACTACATCATTACCCAACAACTATACCATTGCGCACGACTATATCATTACCCAACAACTATACCATTGCGCACTTGATACGTCTGCTCCCACGTCTGTGCTCACCTTTCTATGTGCGGCCACTCAAACTATAGGCGCTGAGCAGCAATTGTGCACAACTCTGCAGTTGTCGCTTTTCACCCTTCTGCGCGCGCCTTTCCTTTGCCAGACAGCAGCGCTGAAGTGGCTGTGGAAAAGCATACGCGCAAGATGTTGCAAATACCAATATACTTTCTATGTTTGCACCTACTATACAGCAGGCGGTGGTGGCATCCAAACGAGTCAAAACAAACAAAAACGAGTGACAACTCTGCAGTCATCACCCTTACCCTGTCCCTGCACGCACCCATCTATTTTGCAGACAGCGTTGGATCTCAGACAGGTTGTGAAGCCACAAAAGTACACGACTTTGTAGTCATTGCTTCACCCTTTCCCTGCACAAACCTGTTTTTTCACGATGACTTACGTGCCACTGCCTGCAAAAGAAACAGGAGTGCACGATGCTGCAGCAACCAGTTGTTTTTTCCTATGCGCAGCACATTCCTATGTTTGCAGGCACATTTCTATGTGTGCCTACCATGTTTTCCTATGCACGCACGTTTATATGTTTGCAGGCAGTGGCGCGCAAACTGTGGTTTTTCATGTGCTGGGCACACGAGCACAGGGAAGATGACCTGTTCCAGGTAAGGCTGCTCCTCATTAAATTTTATGTGGGTGGTGAAGTCCAGTCGCACACAGAGATGTCACACGAGAGAATAAAATTGGACAGAGAAATTCAGCTGAATAGTGTGCTGGTTAGGTAAGCCTAGAAAGTGCGCGCTATATTTTATGTTGGTGAGTCTAGAAAGTGCACGCTATATTTTATGTTAGTGAGCCTAGAAAGTCCACGCTATATTTTATGTTGGTGAGCCTAGAAATTGTGCGCTGTATTTATTGTTAGTGAGTCTAAAAAGTGCGCGCTATATTTATTGTTAGTGGGCCTAGAAAGTGCACGCTATATTTTTTGTTGGTGAGTCTAGAAAGTGTGCGCTATATTTATTGTTAGTGAGCCTTGAAAGTGCACGCTATATTTATTGATGGATCATCATCAGGTTAAGGATGTGATCAATTGGATCATCACATCATGATCAATTAGATCATCACATCACAATAAGGATGTGATCATCACATCACAATAAGGATGTGATCATCACATCATGATCGATTGGATCATCACATCACAATAAGGATGTGATCATCACATCACAATAAGGATGTGATCATCACATCACAATAAGGATGTGATCATCACATCACAATAAGGATGTGATCATCGCATCACAATAAGGATGTGATCACATCACATTATGGATGTGATCATCACATCACAATAAGGATGTGATCATCACATCATGATCGATTGGATCATCACATCACAATAAGGATGTGATCATCACATCACAATAAGTATGTGATCATCACACATCACAATAAGTATGTGATCATCACATCACATTAAGGAAAGGCCCTTCACTCACGTTAGGCAGAGCCACGATGCTGCTTGTCCATTCCATAGTCCATACAAGATGCACGCTTTTCATTACCGACACTAACCCTCATCAGGAGTCGGTTTCAGGCTGAGCCTGCAACCCTCCTGGTTTCAACTGTTTCTTTCCCTTATATGGCGCAGGAGTTTTACGACACCCGGTACTTTCCTTGTCCTTGATGAATGGGGGGAATATCTGTCTTATATGAATTTGAGGGTATAACATAGATGAAGGGGAGATAGCAAACTCCCTACTACGTGAGAAAGTAAAGGAAATTTGAAAGAAGAAGGGCAGCAAGAGAGGCTGGTTGGACAGGAAAAAGGAGGCAAGGAGGGAGGCCTTTGGGGGGAAGGGTTCAGGCTGAAAAGTTGCATCCAAAGAAATCATTATTGTGTTAGTTGCTTGCCACCAACCTGCAAAGGAGCATCCGGCAGGCCTGACTTTGCTATATATATAGCGTGCTTGTCTGAGATGTGCCTTAGCACCACCAGCATGGCTTATCCTTGTTTCTGACACCTGTCGATGTCCATTCTCGTTTTCAGGTCCAGTTGCACAGCGCAGTTCACGCCCAGCTCCTGACACACCAGGCCTCTGTGGCCAAGCCCAAGAGCAAGCATGAGAGTGTGCTTTCATCTATGGCGAGCAGCACCCAGTCACGCCCGTTGATAGTAGAGCAACATTGATTTTATGTTTGTTTCAGTTATTTAGCTACTTACCTTACACATTTGTGCATGCGTTTCAGAGCTCGTGTTATATGCCCCACTTAATTTTGGGGTTTGCTTGCTTGCTTTTTATGAGCAGGCTAGCACTTCTTGACTGAAGGCCTCTTTCTGTGAACCTTAATTCTAGTGTTTGTGCACCTCTGAACTGCGTTTTTCCTGTTTCCTGGACACTCTGATTACAAGTTACAAGGAGTGGAGCATGATCTATCACGCCTATACAAGTATACAGTCTCAGCTCCTGCTAGCAAGATATTACAAAGCTCACATCAAGCAGGAAGAGAGGAAAACAAAAAAATTTAAGGTAAGGTTACATCGCTACATATGCCATCTGGGGGGCATCTGAGCGGAAGCTTGGAAAAGGCCTGAAACCAAACCAAAAAAATATCAGAACAAATCAAGGGTAAAGGGCTAGTAGGCACTCAGCCACAAAAGAGGCTACACCACAAGTATCTGGTTGGTTCAAAAAAATCCTCAAACGAGTTGGGCTATCCTCATACTGAGGTGGAAAGACCAGCTGGCGGTGCTGTGTGCGAATGCTAACAAGATGCTCATGCGGACAGTCCAGCAAAATGTGTTCCTCATCCTGAACAGGCGGAGGGGAAAAAAATAAAAAAATAGAGCCACTGTACTCGTTGCAGTGGCTCTCTCAATTTTTGTCGGGTCTGGCGACCTGTGTTGGTTATGCATGGTTATCAGGAGACCAGCCTCGCCGTCTCCTCTTCACGT
>Ga0307942_1000971_pt1 | contig 21992 bp, 21 predicted proteins | sample OrgLakmetagen175_FD_201846 | JGI IMG/M metagenome (GOLD analysis project Ga0307942, IMG submission 201846) | Saline water microbial communities from Organic Lake, Antarctica - #175 | ecosystem: Environmental > Aquatic > Non-marine Saline and Alkaline > Saline | place: Antarctica: Organic Lake... | reverse complement strand
TCCCCCCCCTCAACCAAATCAATCAGGGAGAGCCTTATCTCCTCATTTAACCCCCCTGCCTGCCCCAAGCTGCTGTTAGCGCGGATGAATGCCAACTTCTGGGCTTTCTCCAGGTGTAGGCAATTCCTCGTCTTGGAAAAGATGTTGCCAAAAAGTGACCAGTTGCGCTCTGTAGCGCAGCTGGTCACGTGGGCTGACAGTAACCTCCCTGCTGCGATTGCAACGAGTGGGCTGTAGGGCTGCATGTGATTTAGCCAGAAAATGCGGCGGTGCTCTGCTGAGGCAAGCTGGATGGACCCATCCTCCAGCTCTTTGCGCTCATGAAGCGCAGAGCACACATCAGCTAGCTCAGCGGGAAGCACCCCGATGCGTAGTGCACCAAACCCTTTCAGCACTGCATCCTTGACGGAGGCACCCCCTGCCAACCCCCTGAGGACCCACATAAAAATTGATGTATTTAAGGGTTGTGCCGGAAGTCGGAAATGTTGTGGCCTTCGAAGGCCTGCAACTTTTTCACACCTTCGAACATATACGGTTCATATACGGTCCATATACGGTTTTCACCGTATATACGCCGTATATGCGTATATGACCGTATAAACGCCGTATATATACGGCCTATTGAAACCCATATACGGTCATATGGTTACGGAACCGGTAGCTCAGTGTCATATACGGTACCGGATATACGGCGTACCGAGGATACGGCGTATATACGGTCATACGGTTTGGGCCAACCCTACATAAGTGCATGAATGAAGGAAAAATGTGCTTTGGCAATGGTGTTGGCTGGATTTGTGCACTAAACAGGTGGTAGATGCAAGAGCGTGTGCAAACCAGTTTTTGCCCTATAACTCTTCAACGCATTAAATTAATTGACATGAGAACCGTGCAGGCAGATAGCTTCTTAAATTCTGAGCAGATTGACACCCTTTTTATTAGTGTGGGGGGTCAGGAATGGGGGGTTGGGGGGGGGGATCATTTGGGTCGGAGGCCCAAATTTTACACATGACTGTCAGGAATTTTTTGTTTTAACGCCTCCTGGAGCACTCATTAAATTACTGAGCAGTTTCTGACGCTAATTACAATAAATTGAGAACTGCACCTCAAATCAAATCTACACTTTTTTTTCTGGTCCCTGCAGTCTATGATTTTGCGTATAACAACGCGGACACGAACAAGACCCAAAACAAGCTTGTGTTTCTGCACTGGTGAGTCTCCAAAATAATGTGTTTTTCTGTTCAGAAAACAGGACATATCCCAAGGCTGGTTGCCGTCGTAAGGACAAGTTACAAGTGAACAGGCTTCACAGATTCGTGGTGCGTGTCTTGGGATCTTAGATGCGAAGTCATGCTGAAGTTTTAGAATACCTAAGAGAAATTAGGGGTGAACAAGTTGGCTATTCACAACGACAAGGAGGACAGACTGATCTGACAGTTTGCTTATGTTTTCCTGACAGGAAATCCTTCTGATCAAACCATTAGCAGAACACAATGCACAATTCTGGCCACCCAAATTACCCAATTGTGTGCCAATACTACTAACAGTGTGTATTGTCTCCTGTGTCGCTTCAGGGCACCCTCGGGGAGTACAGTGAAGTCCAAAATGATGTATGCCAGTACGAAAGACCTCATCAAGGGGTTCATGGATGGAGTGAGCGCTGAGCTGCAGGTGAGGCCCAGCGGCAAGATCTCTCTATTGTTCGCAGCTTTTTTGCCGCCTGCCTTGGAATTTAGAGCTTTCGTTTTTCTTACATGCCATTTCCAATCCATATCAGTAAACACCGGTTCTGTTTTGCTGCGCAGGCGGACACGTACGATGAACTGAGCGAAAGTGAAATGTGCGAGCGGGTGCACTCATCACTGACAAGAAAGTAGTCCCGCAATGAATGCACCACACTTGTGTACAGAAGCCCTTGACATGAACATTAAGCTTTAGAAACGAAGAGTCGAGAGCTTTCGTGTAGGTGTTGTGTATGTTATGATGATTTTTGTCTGCATCTTCGTGTCTTCTCTGACTATAACACTTGTCTGCAACTTTTATTGCAATTATGGTGCATTTACAACCAGGTAGATTAACGGATTAATGGATAAATGAAAAAGCATTAATTCACTTTTGCATTTACAACGGTTGGATTAACGGACGGATTAATGAATTTCCGCGGATTAATTTGCGGATTTATCTCTATCCAGGGGGGGAGGTTCGATAGAGGTTTAACGGTGCGGATTAATGACAAAGTGGCGTTGACCATCGTTTAAAGCAATCATACGAAACCAAGTCTGAGCTACAGGGCCCTAGCCAGGGCCTGAAATCTCGGGCCAAATGGAGCCTCTGGCTCAACTTTGACCACCCAAGGCAGGTAAGGTTACATCGCTATATATGCCTCGGGGGGGCATCTGAGCGCAAGCTTGGAAAAAGCCTGAAACCAAACCAAAAAGATCCTAGAAAAAATCAAGGGAAAAGGGCTAGGCACTCAGCCACAAAATAGGCCACACCATAAACATATTAGATTTGACCACCCAAACATCCACTCTTCCGACTTCCTGCAGCCTGATTAATGGTTTTTATTTCATTGCTGTGCTGCTCGGAGAGAAGGCAGTGAGCAAAAGTAGCAGACATCGAGCTGCGTTGTAAACGTGCAAGGATTAATGTGCTCAGGGGAGTTGCCTTTATTGCATTTTCAATTATATGCTTTTAGAATTAATTAAATAAGACTGAGAAGGCGACGAGGCATGCACTGTCTCCACTCAAACGGCATGGGGACTTACAACGCCTTTCCAGCCCCATCCAGTAGCTGCAGTGCCCTCCCCTGCTTCATAAGGACAAGGCATCAGCTAGGTGCCCAGCACGCCCAAGCCAGCAGCAGTAGAATAGCACCAAATTTAAGAAAGAGGGACAGGCACCGAGCTCGTCCCGGAGAGTTTCAACAGCAGCTGCTATACACCAGACATGATAGCCCATGTGTTCTACAAAGTAGTAGTTTGGAGAGCAGCCCAAGTGGCTCAAACTACCCTTTAGAGAAAACAAAAGTGAGTCATATACACAGACAGACCCCTACACAAACACACACACACACACATACACATACACGCACACACACGCACACACACAACACACACACACACATACACACACATGCAAATAAAAATACACACAGGCACGCACGCGCATGCAGACGTACACAACGGAACACACATGTAAATGCTTGCACCGCTCACAAAGTCACATGCATGCATACATTACATTCATTGAATGCAAATCATGAACGATTGCAACATAGTTAGGTTTGGCCAGAACCATATATATACACGGTGTATATACGGTGTTTTTGGCAGGGAAATCATCAAACATACGGTCATAACGGTGTATATATACGGTCCTGGCCAATTCTAAACACAGTAGTTGGTTGTGCGCAAAACGCTTTGATACTCACACACACACACACACACACACACACACACACACACACACACACACACACACACACACACACACACACACACACATACACATACACACCTACCACACAGACGTTGGTAGAAACAGCGATGCTAGCTGCTGTGTCAGGTTTGGCCTACCTCTTGTCCACGATCCTGAAATTAGAGGGGAGCCTGGGCTACCTTTTGCCCCTTCCAGTGGTATTGGCAGGTACGCCTGCATACACAACACACTAAACACACACACACACACACACACACACGCACGCAGTGTGTGCCACATGCCTAAATGCATGGGCGCGCGAGCACACACACACACACACACACATACACACACACACACACACAAACACACACACACGTACACACAGCCATGAGAGGTGGTGCAGCTGCTGGTTGGAAGACGATGATGTCCACCGGATTCCTTCTCGTGGGTGAGTGTGTGCTACAAGGCGTGCCTCCTTTGTACTCATGGAGCGTGAGTATGCTTTGCTAGGTCACGCATGCGCAAATTTGAACAGGAAGCCGTGATGTAGTGCTCAAGATGGTGAAGAGGTCTCTTGAAAGTAGACAATTTGGTTGCACCGTCAACACAATCAGTGAGCCTGCTCGTATGGCTCTCTTAATAACGACCATCAAGTCCTGCCTTGTGTTGGGTGCTAGTAGGTGAAGTATTGCGGTTGTTACAGGGTCATCCGCCAGTGCCCGTTTTGTTCGTCACATACCTCCATGCGACATGGGCACATTAGCCATCAACACGCCAGATGTGTGCAAACCGCAGTTTGTTTTGGTCAGTAGGTCCAACATGGTTAAGTGGGTGTAGTACTGATCAGGACAGCTTTCCCAACAGGACTAATGAGTTGCGAGTGAAGAGTGTAAGGCTGTCCAACGGGTGTGAAGACAACCTCCTGTGTGTCCTGTGATAGCGGCTGAGGCCAGCTAGCTTCCTTGAACCAGTCTGCCGTTCGCACAACCTGAGCGTGCCATTTGGAGTCTTTACGGGGTCTAGCTGTGTTCAGTTGCGTGCCTGCTCTCGCACAATGTTCACTGAGAGTGGATAACCGTGTGCGTCAAGTAGTGGATAACCATGTGCGTCAAGTAGTGGATAATCGTGTGCGTCAAGTAGTGTGCGTCAAGTAGTGGATAACCGTGTGCGTTAAAGCCGTGTGTCTCACCTTCGTGCGATTTTAATGATGATCTCTTTAACGCTGTGTTCAGTTGCATGCTTGCCTTTGCACGATGTCCTCTGAGAGTTGAAAACCGTGTGCTTCAAAGCCGTGTGTCCACCTTCGTACGATGCTTACAGTGATCTCAGGCACCTTTTGTTCAGACCATATTGATAAAGCACTTATCAGATGGATTTATATTGCCTCGCCCTCGCCCTGTTCTGAGTTGCGTCCTCTAGGCATTCCTGGGTCAACAAGAGTCCCACTTCCTCACCTGTCATCAGACAGGTCACTCTTTTAAGTCACGCACTTATGACTCCTAAAAAGAACTTTACGCAACTCTGTGCTGCCCCTGCAGTGCTGCTCGGCCCGCTCAGAGCTGTGTCCTACCTCCTTATCCACGGCCTCCTAGCTGCCACTTTGGCCACGTTGTGGCGCAGCAAAGCCAACTTCTGGTTGTGCGTGGCTGTGGGGGCAGTTGTGCGCATGGCCGGCCAACTGTTGTACTTGGTGCTATCCAGCGTGACTATGAACGAAAACCTGTTTGCGATCATGATGTCCAACGTGTACGCGATGCTGGTGCGTTGAGCTGGGCTGAGATGTGTGGGTGGGTGTGGGTGGGTGGGTGGGTGGGTGGCGTGCACTTTTGTGTGTGTGTATGCGCGTGTGTATGTGCTTGTTTGTGTGTGTGTGTGTGTATGGTCGCGCTTATGTGTGTGTGGTTGTTGGTTGTGTGCGCTCGTGTGTGTCAGTGTTTCAGCCACCATCATGGCTGCTTAAACTGCAGGGCCCATAAAAACTATTAAATAATAATGTCACCAGCTGCAGCATTGCACGTGTGTATGTCAGAACAAGTGGTCCACCAGCTCCAATGCCTGCTTTTTACTCCAATTCCTGCTTTTACCATCTATTCGCCACGCCCTGTGCATTCATTCTTCTCTAGTACTTTATCAACACAAGGCGCACCTTGTTTGTAGAAGCTCTCGCATCGTGCTGGTGCAAGCTTAGTTTGCAGTAGATATGCTCCGGCATACTTTACCGTACTTATTTAGCTGTTGGTGTACACCAGGAAATTTCCCTGAACATCCATACGTGCACTGCGTTAGTATCGTTCTAGCCAGCCCTTGACATTTGTCATTATTGTGAGCAAACGCTTGACCTCTAGCAGCTTTACTGTGTGGTCGACCAATCTTACTCAACAGCTTGTCAAGCCATGCCAGCACTCAAAGCAGCAGGAGAAACAGCAGCTCTTAGCTTGTCCTGTTTCTCTTGGCCAACACAGTTTCTGCATACTTGCAGCTCAGTTTTGGTGCCCACAAAATTGTCTTGCGTGTCTCCTATACCTAGATGCAAGCAACTACGTGCTGTCGATGCAGATGAATATGAGTAGACCTTCCACTTATAATTTCTACGCTCTTTAGTCGTCCCTCTTTTTCAACCTCCGCAAAACTTACGGCATTTCCAGTCCCCAATCAACAGGCACTCATTCACTACCAATCCACTCTCCTATGTTTCCAGGACCAAGTCTGCGCCAGCATTGGCTTCTACAGCTCCCCCTCTCCTGTGACCATCTGCTGTGTGCTGTTCGCCCTGTTGTCCGTGAACGCATCGTGTTATGTATTTCTCCTCCAAATCGTGTACCGCGTCCTGCTGCAGGTAAGGCTGACCCTCGTTCTAATGGTCAGTGCAGCGTCCTGCTCTAGTGGTCAGTCAGTGCAGTGCAGCGTCCTGTTCTCGGTCTGCAGTCCTGTTCTAGTGGTCAGTCAGTGCAGTGCAGCGTCCTGTTATAGTGGTCAGTGCAGCGTCCTGCTGCAGGTAAGGCTGACCCTCGTTCTAGTGGTCAGTGCAGCCCATTAAATACACGTGCAACCGTTGTGGTAGGCTGTATCTTACAATCGTTTGCGCAAAATACTATGAAATGAGGAATCAAGTCAAGAAGACATAGTTGGCCCTAGTCCTTTCCTACTGCAGTCAAGCAAAGAGAGACTAAGCAAGGTTGTGCAAGCCAAGTTACGATGCATGTTGCTCGCCCTTGTGTTTGAAATTCGGTCGGGGTAATCAACGAGTTGCTTGTCCGTGCTTTCCTCCTACGCTTGCGCATATTTTTGAAGTCAGGGCCTGATTGAAAACCACATGTACAATTCCTGACATTTGATTATGTGCAGAGTATGGGCTACAGCCTGGGTCCCCTGCCAGGATTGATCCAAAAATACATGTACGCTGGAATGCAAGAAAACGACGAAATAAAGCAGTAGTAGCCTTTTCGTTTGAACTGAACCAGCCCCGCTCTTAAAGGAATTTAAAAACTGTCATAATGCATTTGTTCTTCATTCATTCATTTCTTTTTTGTACTTTTTGGAAGAGTCCATTTTAATTGCCCTTTCAATTTGTTGGAAAGAATAGAAAAGAAATAGTACGCGGCAGTAAAATCACTCCCCACACTATTAAGGATAAGCGAGCCACTTTGGTACCGGGTACAGAGTTTACAGAGTTTACAGATAAAGCCATCAGTCAAAACGTGCGACTGCTAGGCTGCGTAAAAATGTGTAAAAATTGTGATAACTGTTGTTGTAGCACCAGACTTGTAGCACCAGACTTATAGCACCTACCAAAACACCCATGGAAAGGGAAAAAAGGCACAACGCTGTTTGTAACATTGCAGCACTGCATAAAACCATAAAAAACAATCAAGCATCTGCCAGGACCAAGCGACCGCATTAAAACAAAGAGGGGGGATCATCATCTGTGTGTTTTGGGCACATGAACTTCATGTTGCTGAACATCTGTCACACTGAGGATACCAAGAATGAGGGAGGCAAATAACATTATACATAAACTCATGTGTGAGGAGCAGCAAATGCACAACAAGAGGGTCTGGAACATCAAACATGGTCTGGTTCATCACTCTTTTGCTGCGGGCCCTGCTGCTGGATGAACTCTGAACCAGCACTAGCCTGGCTAAGACCGTATTCTCGTGTATAAATATCGAAATTGAAATCAGATATTAAGCAGACTAGGCACTCCCCGCGTTTTGTCTTACAACAGTCTTATAACACCTCACACAGCAAAGCACTTGTTCAAGACTTGTTCAATCGAAATAGTGCATTTTGACTCATTATATCTGCCTTAGAACCAACAGCACTTACCAGGTACCGTAGAACTCCTCCAACACAAAGGGAAAGAAAGAGGTCGTTGTGGATCAGTGGATCATTAGGGTTGTAGGCTCGACCTGAAACGGGGACTGACGAGAGTTGATAACAGTAGGGAAAGTGCGCGCCTGATATGTTCATGATGATTTGTTGGCGTTTGACATAGGTCAAAGGGAAATAGCAAACTCCCTACTACGAGGTTGAAACGAACTGAAAGTTGATAAAAAAGGAGCAAGAGAGGCAGGCTGGCAGAGATAAAAGAAAGTAGGGCGGACAACCAGGTTGATGAGAAAAAGGGCATAACGTATGCGAGAAGGTCAAGCACGGGATAGAAAGAAGGAGGAAAACCTGCGTACTTTGGCGCCTACGTAAAGACACAAGGTTTAGGAAGACTGGGATAGTAAAGAGTAAAAAGGCAACGGGCCGAGGGCACATCTAGTTACACCACCGCGAGCCACTCAACATGATAACTATGGAATCTAAGAGCTAATAAGAGTTAGCCAGGATAAAAGCAGCTAAGCCATTGCGATGGCTGGTGCGCCAAAACCAACTCCAACACAACCCAAAGGTTGAGAGAGTTCCCCTAAAGAGAAGAGAGAGTTCCCCTACAGAAAACGCAGCTGCACCAACACGTCACTCTCAGCATTACGAGCCCATACTAGGGAGACAAAAAAGGAGTGCAGTGAGCTGAAGGTTTCGATAACAAGAGTCTGGTTGTTCTACTACAGGCCGAGAGCAAGGGTAAGCAGGCCAACCTATACCTAGAGTAAGGCGGTAGACACGCTAGGATGGGGGCTGCAGTGAAACAGCTAAGGAGCCGTTTGGCCTAGCATACACAAAGGGGTGAGAATGGCCTAGGTCAGAGAAACTCTTTGAGAATCAAGACCCAGCTCCTTAAAAGGCTCCAGCGTGTGCTTGTTGTAGATGGTGCCACCAACTCCTAAAAGGATGGTGAGGAGGGTAGTAGTAGAGGCTCCTTGAAGAATGTTGCAGAAATAATTGGGCTGGTCCTGCATGGCGCTCAGCTGGTTCTGCGGTCTAATGTCCTCACAGTACTTAATCTTGATGAGGTGGATATCACGTTGGAGAATACTGAGATCTTTGGATCGGCGCTGTCTGGAGAAGGTGGATCTGCTGATGGCTAGAGGTGCTGAAGAGGTGCTCCAGTCGTCTACCCCATTTGCCCCCTGCCACTCCGCAGTATCCACCCCCCTTCACTACTAGCAATCTGTTGCTTTTTTGTTTTTGCGGAGATGGGCACAACCAGTACAGCATCTGGACGGCTGGAGGTAAAGCTGTATCTGTCTGAAAAGCAGGGTGGAAGGAGCCACTTTAGTATAATCCTAGTTTTAACTATATTAAGAATTTGAAGATTTTGCATACTAGCAGGCTGTTCACTACTGCCTATATCCATGGCGACAAAGCAGGATCCTAGGGATTCTTTCTTGCTGATATCAATTATAATATCAGTAATAATATTTAATCTTGGGGGCCTTGTGGGGTTTGATGAAGGGGCCGCTGGGTAGCCTCCTAACTTATTAAGGCCAGGAGTCTTTTCAGTGCCAAGGTAAGGTAAGGTAAGGTGAAATTTAATTGCTATATTCACCTCAGGGGGAGTGATTCTCAGTGCCAAGAGCAGAGGGTTAGTAGTTGTGTATGCTATTGATTTCCCACTTTGCCTCAGGAATTTATTTGGCAAGCTCTTTTACCAGTTTTTGTTTCAAGCATTAAGGCATTTCCTGCCTTTAATATTCTTTATGGCAATGATGTGCATATCCCAAGTGTGTTTGGGAAGGGGCGTCTGTATACTGTTCCAGAAAGGTACCTCTGCATATCGGAGTTATTTTGATGGTATGGAGCCCAAGAAATTACATATGCGGAAATTAACGGCAGAGCGATGTGTAGGATTTTGTGGTCATCCTTTTATTCATGAAAGGAAAAAACATGAAGGTAGCTGTTGCGTCTGTGCTAAGGGCAGCAGAGCAAATTGCATGCCTTGTTGCTAAATACATAGTTATATTCATGGTAAATGGGTGACAAATAGAAAAACCAGTGAACTTGGAGGAGAAGTCGTTGCAGTTTACCTTGAAGGCTTTATCTATTGGGTGTTCAGTATTGGGGTAGCGTGGGGTCACGGTTAAGGGATGCCATTTTTTCTTGTGACTAGCTAGGCCCCATTTTTGTAGGCGGTGATCATGTGGGGGGGAAGCATCCGTGAAAACAAGTGCTCAATCTTTTGGCTTGCATGTCTGGAGGTAGCAATATCTTTGCTTGTGATGAGGCCTACGAGTTTTGATGCAAGATGGTGGGGGGTGGATGGGTGGATGTCATGTAAGCCTTGCCTTATTATCAAAGACCTTTTGTTGAATGTTGAGACGCTCAGGAATGAGCATGCTTTTGCATTTCCGTCTCTGGGTTTTTGGGGGATGAGGTGTCACTTCCTGCTTGATGCTACATGAGATCATGAGATGAATGTCAGTGATGAAATCAATACGCAGCGCCCAGCGGTTACAATTTCGACCTGTCTGCTTGAGGGTTGGTGGGCTGGAAGTCAAAACTAATCTTGCTCCGACGTAGTGCCGCTGAATGTTTCTATCTTGGTTGGCGGAGAACCCATGTTTTTGAAGATCATCAACGATGTGAGACGTATAAAATTTACCGTTAATACCATTTCTTTGTAATTATTTGTAAAAAATCACAGAAAGAAAAACTAACCCTCACCTTGGACTGATACCCCGACTTTTTTGCTCGAAGTTATTTTAAGCAATTTCTATTCTCGAGATGCCCTTTGACCTTATTGTGAGCGTTTCCATCCTTCGCGCAAGTTGCACACGTTTGATATCACGGGAGCATTATTGTGACCCTCCTTCCTTTCAACTGTCTCATTGCAGTCCGGCAAGTTTGTGCCTGAGAAAAGCAACATCTGGAGGGATGCGTGCGGTGCGTTATTCGATTGCTACACATGATTCCAGTCATTCCAGTCTACCCCGGCACTGCTGATCGTTTCCTCTGTTGATTTGTAGATGGCTACTACGACTGGGTAAAGGAGCACATCTATGAGGGGGCTCCCATCAACGAGGCTGATCACTGTGGAGACCCCCCTCTCATTTTAGCTGCTGGGAATGGTAAGCAACCCGTTGCACCCCAATAGAGCTACAGACAGACACATGCTAGGGCGGATGCTCAGATCATCATTATTTTGATGGACTCGCGAGCTGCTGGGATACCTGTTTGAAGAACTTGAACACCAAAAAGATTATGATCGTGTGCAAATTTCATGCTTGCTAATATATGCTGGGAGCAAAAGTAACATATACACATGCTTGTGCAGGGCATCTGCCGTGCTGCAGGCTCCTCCTGAATGAGGGTGCAGACATTGAGCAGCGCAATGTGGTGAGTGAAATGGCACAGGTAGCACAAACTTTAAAGTTCTTCACAGAATTTATGCGGTCCAATTTCGGTCTGACATTTCAACTTTCGCAACATTTTTGGTTGAGCAAATGGTTTAAGATGCCAAGTACTTAACTGAAATTAACACTTTCTGGGCAAAAAAAGGTTCTTACTGTTTTGTGAAGCAAAGAACAATATGGACGCTTTGACTCCAAAAAAAATAACCATGCTCATGCTGGATCCCTGTACATTTCATGAAGCACCGAAGTGCTCAAAGTTGTGTGTGTGTGTATGTGTGTGTATGTGTGTGTGTGTGTGTGTGTGTGTGTGTGTGTGTGTGTGTGTGTGTGTGTGTGTTTGTACTGTACAGATGAAGGAAACCCCACTCATCCGGGCTGCGCACAACGGCCACCTCAACGTTGTTCGCTTTCTTCTGGACAGCGGAGCAGATCCTAACGCCATAGACATGGTCAGCGCTCAATTTTTTTATTTAAAGCGCTTACAAAGATGTAACAGCATGCATTTGTTGCGCATTTAGAATCCTCAAACTCTGAGATGTTGCTAGAATTCCAGAAACAAGAAGCAAGTAAAAAGGATGCAAGCTGAAAATTTTGTAATCGAAAGGTTAAGAATCTCATGCTGTTTTGCACAAGCAGGGAGACAATACCTGCCTCCACTGGGCGGCAATGAGAGGCCACGTTGAGATAGTCAAGATGCTGCTCCAGGTAATCGGGCAGCATGACAGCACCTTGCCAAGAAATCTGTTAAGAAAGGCCCATGTGTGGGCATGACCTTGTCGCACAGTCAAACATGCTTAAAGGCATCTATCAAGGACGTGTCCCTGTGAACGGCTGTAGCAAGCAAATAAATCCAGAGGGGGGCAACAGAGACCCAAAATGGACTTGTTTAAATATGCTCTTAGGCTAAAGATTTTGTCTGTGGGTGTGAACTTTGGAGCTTGCCAATATGCCGCTCACATCAATTTATACACAAAGCGACTCACTTGAATCTGAGTATGGGAATAGATTATAATGGCAGCTTTAGTTTAAAGTTAGATTGAGTGCAATTAATGATGTATGTGTGTGATTAGTTGCCATGTTTGGGCACTTGATCAGTTGCCCCCTTCTGATACAATCTCAAACTCTCACCTTGCATCTCTACATTGTAGCGTGGTTGTGACGCGGGGCTGCGCAATGGTCAGAACCTGCAAGCTCTGGACCTGTGCCAGCCTCAATGGAGCCACTCGTGGAAATACACACGCCAGGCTCTTGAAGGCCTAGTTGTGTGAGCATGCCTATGATAAATCTTAATGTTTGCTAATGTGTACAAGAAGGCAAGAGAGTTGTGATTTATGGGAGGTCAGGAGCAATCAGTTGCTGTACCGTTGTGTAACAGAGCCTTTTGTACTACCTCTTCCATTGTGAGGCAGTTTACACTCTTTCGGTTCTATATCCAACTCCATACAATCGACCTCTTCCCAGAGCCTGATATCACCACTGTCAAGAGCAGCCGGATTTTTATCAAAAGACAGTGAAAAATGATCAGTGTGCCTGAGGAACAGCTCGTAACTCACAGCAGCTCTGTTATTTTGGGAGAGCCAAGTAATTTGGCACCGTGAAAAATGAAAGAAGGATTTCCCTAATAAGGGCGGACAATATTAAAAGAGGACTTTACAGCATTTACAGGATCTACAGGAATTATAGATAAAGCCAGCAGTCAAAACGTGCGACTGCTAGGCTGAGTAATTAAAACATGTAAAAAAACTGTGATAATTGTTGTTGTAGCTCCAGATTTGTAGCACCTACAAAAAAAACCTGAAAAGTAAGAAATAGACAACGCTGTTTGTGACATTGCAGCACTGAATAAATCAGTTGACAGTTAAGGATCTGCCAGGGCCAACCGACCGCAAAATGAAAGAGGGGGAATCAATAAAAAACATGGATCTGTCACACTGAGGATACCAAGAATGAGGGAGGCAAGTAACGTTATATATAAACTCATGTGTGAGGAGCATCACATGCACAACGAGAGGGTCTGGTACATCAAACATGGCCTGTTTCATCACTCTTTTGCTGCAGGCCCTGCTGCTTGATGAACTCTGACCCAGCATTTGTCTGGCTAAGACTGTAGAATTGTGTATAAAGAGCGAAATTGAAATCAGATATTAAGCAGACTAGGCACTCCCCGCGTTTTGTCTTACAACAGTCTTATAACACCTCACACAGCAGAGCACAATCAGAACCAAGGACACGTTCAATTGAATCAGTGTATTTGACTCTTTATGTCTGCCTTGGAACCACAGCATAATAAAAAAAATTATTATTTCTAATGTGCTCTCCACCCGTTTGAGAAATATTTCAGAGGGGGTCAACAGAGGCCCCCAATGCAATGGGGATACTTTTGGGATGTGAATTGAGTATGATGGCCGGGATTGGAAACAATCAAGATCAGTACCCAGAGGTAGCTGATAGCACTTGAGCTTGAATGTTGCGGGTATTGGCAAAAATGTCCGATTGCCCGCGGCGTGAACCCTACTTTTCACTGCCAATCCGCCAGAAATCACCATATCACCTCACCACCTACAGCACCAATCTGGATCATTTTAAATAAATGGCAGTATGGTGTAAGCACTGTAAATGCTGTTCTTTTGATATATAAATATCATTGGAACATAAATGAAATGAAACGACACAGTAGTTGGTCAGATCTCCATTTTGGCCCATTTCCCTTAGAGAAAATCAACAAAAGGGGTGCCAAAAAGGTGGAAAACCAACCTCCACCAAATATACATTTAAAACCCAGGATGATTTGGTATCATAAAGGAAATGTTGCCATCTTGTTATGGGATGAAAAGAGGCTCTGTTTGGGGAGTGGTGGCCTAAAATGTGAAAGCTCAGTGCCAAAATTTGAACGGGAATCCCACCCAGACCACTGGGGTGGTCCGATTGACCCCAAACTTTGTGGGACATATAGTTATGTTTATCAAACGTGATTTGCATCAAAAAAGTCACACTTCAGGACATTTGCTCCGTCGATTCCCTCTGGAAATATTTGGCCTTTGATGGGTAAAGTTTTCACTTACATGCATGCAGTTGGTTCTTTGTTAGAGCGCGGCACTATCAGTGTCAAGCAGCAGGAGGTGAGGGTGTGGGCGAGGGAAGATTTGGTGGTGTGAAAAGGTGGGCGAGGGAAGATTTGGTGGTGTGAAACACAGGATGATGCACAGGATGAGGGGCTGATAATGAATATGCTGTCCACTAAGAAAATTGCTGAGTTCAGTGTAACACCTGAACTGCAGTTCTTGGAGAGAGGCAACACTCATATCAAAGAAAAGAAAAACTATGTAGGCAGTGAAAAACACTCCCCACATTAATTAAGGAAAAGCAAGTAGTCATATCACTCTTGCTCAGCTCAGCTCTTAAATGTATTCAAATGCAGCTGAGCTTGAAACCTGCTAGTTATGGCCACCTGCCTCAGCAGCCGCGGCGTGAACCCTACTTTTGAGCAGCCATATGCTGTATCTGACCAGCCAGCGTAGCAAGCCCGGTAATAATTAGTGTTATGAAGTCCTTATAATAAATAAAGATCATCGCAAGAGAAATTGGGCAAAATGACTAAATGGTTGGCGAGATATGCAAGTTAATGTGCCATTCCCCCTGGAAAGCACCCATCTAGGGTACAGGTGCACGACGTGTGCTTTTAGTCCTGTCATTCTGTACGCAGAGCGACTTATCTAAATTTGAGCACATGATCGGGTAGCTTATAAAGTCAGCATTAGTTTGAAGCTAGGTTGGGTTCAATTTGATGAAGTGACGTGTGAGTAGTTGCACCTTTCACGTAAAAAGATGCATGTTTTGGCTTTTGCCCGTATAATTCCCTCTGTGATCTTTCTGCGTATTCCCTTCTTACTTGGGCAATTGTGAGGACCTAGTTTTTAGCAGTTGTAAATAACCCACCGCCGTCAGCATTTTTGCGATCCCTTTTCCTTGTAAATAATCCGCCGCCATGGCATCTCATGATGCAAACGTAATAGAATCAGGAATTATAACTATTATTTGAAATTTGCCCTGATTGCAGTTTATAATCTGCACATCGTAATCCTGCAACAATGCTTCAAATCTGAGAACGACAAAAACAACAACGAGTACAGAGGGTAGCAAATGATTTCAGAGGGCTCCTTTCCAAGTTTGATAATCACAGAGGGCTTTTAATTAAGACGAGACACTGATGGCTGCAGTGGAATAATCGTGTTGGTGGCCTAATTTAGCAAAGCGCGGTTATAATTTTTAACGGTCATGAACACCTTTACTTTCTTGGCTTATGTGGAATGCCTGCAAAAAGAAATCCCTTCAGAATTTACTCCAAGATATAATTGTTTCCAGCAATGCTGTGTCCCTCAATCTGGACAACTCAATACGGCACACTTTGCTACTCAATTTCTTCAGGCGGTAATCATGTTCTGCTGTTCCTCTATTTATCTACAGGGTTGAGGAGCAGACCTTTTCTTGTGTGCCAAGGTTTAAGAGCTTCGTGGCACTTGGTACCAAAGTGTCTAGATTTTCCTTGATCATGTGGGAAGTGGTTTTCACTGCTTGCATAATTGTTTTATCTGATTGAGCTTGCAAGAGTTTCACAGTTTCTTTGTTTCAGAGTTGGCACGTCTGCATTCTGGGCACGTCTGATCATATCTGGTCGGGTATTTAGTGGTAATACCTGTATTCTGACCCAAAAGAATGATAACTTTGTTGCGTCACGCCCTCCTCGCACCTTTACATTCCATGAGATCCAGTATCAAACATTGGTTCAAGAATACTCTAGATATCAGTAATAAGCCAAACATATTGCAACAAACCCATCTTTGCAATATCTTTGTTTAAGTCAAAATTTTAACAACCGAAAATAGTAGTATACAAAACAAAAAACACAAATGTGTTCGATAGGTGAGCATACAATACTGTAATGAATACGTCTACATAGTCAAAGTCAACGCATACGTCAGCCGTGGCTAAATAGCAGCATTAGAGCGGAATCAAATAGTATGATATCCATACGCACATGGCCACAATAATTTCAAGTGAGCGTCAAGTGTGAATGAATGAATGCAGTGCAACCAACCATTCCATCAAAACAGCATGCTCGTTTGCTAGCGACAACTGACCGTGGAGGCCCAGCTAACTCGAAAAGTGTGTATGAGATGGAGCTACAGCTCCAGATCAGCAAAATGAAGGACAGGGAAGATATTAATTTGCAGCATGTAACGCAGATGATAGTGTACTCAAATGAAGAGCTCCTGGAAAGCGTTCCTCAGTCGACGCCCCAATGTGCTGAAGGCTCGAGGGCACCGACCACTGCCGCTCCTGTTGTTGCCCTAAAATAGAACATGCGTGTTGTGTGTGTGTGTGTGTGTGTTTGTGCGTCTGTGTGTGTCAAAGATTGAGAGCTTGATGGTACTTTAATCTTTAGTCAGTATTTTCTTTGTGCACTAAGACGCACCTTACTGTGGCTGCATCTTGAAATGCTCTAATGTTTCCTTACTTGATGTGGGGAGTGATTTCACTGCCTGCGTAGTCTTTCTTATTTTTTTCTGTTAACCATCAAAAACAGAAGTGCATTAATTGCATGGGCGAGACCTACCCTTTTGCTTACAGCTCTCGTCCTGGCCACCGAAAGAATTTCTATAACTTTGTCATAAAACCAGATCATCCAAACACGAAGAACGCACACTCACTTGACCGCTGCTTGGCCGTGGCTGGTTGCTTGTTGGGCTACTACTGTTGCTGTTGCTGGCACTGCTGTTGCCACGACGTGCAGCAGACACAGACGCACAGTGCACAGCAGCGTCGTACGCTCCCGAGCCTTGCAGCGTGAGCAAGGAGCCTGCGTGCAGGTTTGGGGTCACAGATTTCAGAAATTAACATCGTGATGCTCACTGTAGGGACAGAGGATCGCAAAGGACACAGCAACTACATGAGAAATGCCTGTTCAAACAAAACAGACCACCATGTTCCACATCTTCCCTCTCACCTCCAACAGGAGCACCTCACTGCAAAAACACCTTCAGTAATAGGCGGCCCCCGAGATACTAATTTTGCTTAATTTTGGTCGTATGCAAGCACGCCACAGGCGGACACAAAACACATCCTAGCAATTTCCCCCTCACCTCCAACAGTAACCTCACCGCTTGAGGGCTCGTCACAGGTGAATGTGATGTTAAGCTCGGAGTCAGAAGGTAGGGAAAAAGCGCGACGGATGCTCTCTGTGAACTCTTGGTACCCCTGCATACGCCGAGCAATTCAGGAAAGCAAAATAAAAGGTCTGCATGTGGACTAGTGGATCCCTGCATTGCAACTCAATAATTCTCTACAAAGGTTTGCGAGGTTTTCACCTGGGGACATAACAATCAACAGAAGTCTTACGATTGGTCGGGCTGGACGGGCCAACTCGGGTTTGGCTAGATACAGTGAAAAGTCCCCCGAGGCCTTTTAGCATTTGCGGAGGTTAATGCAGTTTGTGCTGATCTATTTTTGTTGAATCGGTTTGCACAAATTGGTGCAGAATGTGCTGATCAATCTTGCAGCAGCATATATCTGCTTTGATGCACGCAGCTAGCTGTACCCCACCTCAATACCAGGCTTGACCTCAAAAGAGTAGGTGGTGCCGCCAAAATTGACGTTCTGTGGATGGAGAGTGGAAGAGCAACCGGTTTTTCATATGGAGTTCTGATTGTACGCGGCAAGAGCACGCTGCACACACACACACAAACATATGCACACACACAAACATACACACACATACACACACACGCACACACAAACATATGCACACACACACAAACATACACACACATAAACACACACGCACACACAACACGCACTCACCATGATGGCTGGAGCGCTGGCTCCTGTGTCTGGGGGGGTCAGAGCTCCTTTCCAATCCGGCAGCTCGCAGTTGCAGAAGTCGCACACCTTTTCTCGCCTAAGCACAGACACAGGGAAGCAAGTGAATTGCCTGTTGGCAACAAAAAGCCGTATGATTGAAGTACCTGTGAGCAACAAAAAATGCATGCTGTACTCAAAACGTTCACCTTTTATCTGTGTAACTTTTTGCTAGAAGCAGTTTCTGATGCATTACCTTGTGCCTGCGCTCTGCAGCTGCCACCTGGCTAGACACCTGGACACAGAATCGAGGGATGTAAAGAGGAAACGTTTGAAACAGTGCAAAGCAAAGTGAAGCAACGAGTTTGCGTTCTGGCTATTCAAATGCACAGGGAAAATGCACGCACGTAAAGGGGCGAAAAACCAAGCTGCCGCCTGGCTCTATATAATTTTGCCCACTAGGAAGGCATGTACTGAGTAACTTCTACGCCAATTTAAACAAGCTCTGCAGTAACACAAGATATTGGTGTGTGGAACGGGATGACTCTCAGACTCGCCTTTGGTGACACAGCCGCCCCGCTATCTTGGCACAGTCGCAGGGAGCTATCATGGGTCCCCTGTCATCCCCCTCCGTCTCGTCTAAGCAGATCCAGCAGTACTGCTGTATTAAGGAGGCAAGCAGCAGGAGGGTGAGGATGTGCGGGTGGTGGGCGAGAAAGGATTGGTGAAATTCGAATGCGAACAGGATGATGCACAGGATGAGCGGGGCTGATAATGAATCTGCTGTCCAGCAAGGACACCAGGCCAAAAATGCTGCTACATAAAACCCACAACTCACCTCCGGGGGTGCCGTGCTTTGTGCTGATGAGGAGGTGCTCCCAGCACGAGCCATGACCCCGAATGGTGGCTCTGCCACTCGGAACCCCTTGCTGCCCATCCTGTCAAGTTCATTTAGTGCAATACCCGATCCAGCTGCCTCTGGAACCATAATTGTTTCGTTTTTATTGACGGCCAGACGAAAACTATCAATCAGACGGAGAGGGTAGTTGGCGTTTTGTATGATTGTGAATGGTTTATAATAATTAAGGATAAAGGAGCGGAGGAAAGGGTCGAACCAAAAAAGTTGACTCTGCCGTTGATTGTTAAGTTTTTAAAGATTGTACAAAAATAATATCCTTGGACATCTATCGCCTTGACATGACGCGTATGTATTTAGGGGTTTATGGTTTAATTGATGGTTGGTGAACTGAGTAACACTGTCAGCTGCATTATACCGCACCCTCATGGCTCGGCAACTCAGAGGCCTGACAGAGAGGTTGTATGAGGCCAGGAAAATGGCATTGTGTCTCTAATAAATTGCAGAGGGGGGCCCAAAATGGACACGTCTTCGTATGCTCTTTGGCTCACGTACGGCCAAATCGGCTAGCTCCTGTACGTGCTTGTTTCCAAACAACATAAATTTACAGCTTGCCGCACGCTTTTTTAAACTCTTCTCTGTGGCGTGTTTTGCTGCCAAACATTCATAGCACCTACTGCACAAAAACAGTACACGGATGTGTTTTGGATTCCTTACAATAAATGAGGACCATTGCAAAAGAAATGAAGTGAAGACTAGCAAGACAAGAGTTACATGCTATGTCCCTGATCCCATGGATAGCACCCCACCTTTTTGTCCTGCGTGGAGTTACTGATCTATATTTGAGCACGTGCTCTGTAAGCATAAAAAGTGTCAGCTTTATTTTGATCCAATGATGGTCTAATTTGATGAATTACTGTGAGGAGTTGCCCCGTCAATGTTTAAAAGGAGCATATTTGGGCACTCAGTTGCCTCCCTCTATCTGGTAATAATGTCCAGACCTGACTTGCATCGATTTGAGGGACCTTTTCTTTTGTCCCTTTTAAATGCATAACTTTCTAGATTGCTTTGAATCAGGGTGACCAGGGGGGACAAAACTATGTCGAATCACTTTGTTCATGGACTTCCGCATCACACTATTCCCAATGTTATGCAAAGTGCACTTGAAAGCTATTATTACGATAACAAAGCAAAAATACATTGTGTGAATTGGCATACTTACTTAAGCTGTTTATCTCCGTCCATTGCAAGGCACCAAGCGAGGTCAATCCCAAGCTTGCCAGATCATCCACACTTAGTGTAACCACATGGAACCTTTAAGCAAACAAAATGCTGCTGAAATCAAGCCTTTATATAGGAAGTAAAATCACTTGCCTATCATTGTAAATCTGCATGTTCTACTCTATTCCTGCACGCCCAGGTCGCGGCAGATGCCTATTGTTGGTATAAAAAGGCAGCGCCTTCTGTGGGCACAAGGCAAAGTCTTCACACGGCTGGGCTGCTCTAATTGTGCTGCTCCTTCTACACACCTTCTGTGGGCACGAGGCAACATCTAATTGTGCTGCTACCTGCTACAGCTTTCCTCACCTCTGCAACTACCACCACTACATCGTGGTGTTTGTATCACCAGGATCTGCACACTTAACACCTGGAATTATAGTGCCTGCCGAGCATTGTAGCTCGTGGCCTCACATCATGCTGCTTCTAGTGCGCTTCTTGCTGCGGTTTCCCTCCACATCTTCTTGGATTGCCTCCTCCCCACTCCCACCACCACCCCTGCGGACGCGCAATTTTTTGCCTTGCTTTGGAGCAGTGCAGTTATTGAAAGCACTGGCTCCACCAAGCCTGCTGGGCTGGGATGGGGCTGCTCCCTTATTTTGCTGTCGCTGCTGCTGTTGCCGTGGCTGAGGGGATGGGCTGGTGCTTGATTTGTGTTGCTGTTCCTCAAGATGAAGAGCTGTGGCCACTTGTCTATAGCTGCGGAAGCTGGCGCCGGGGAAGGAGGGGTGTGTAAAAATGGGGAACCTGTGGAAGTACAGAAACGAATAGGCGTGTGATGAAACCCTGCAGCTTTGCTTACACATTTTTGTTGCATATTCCGGTCATCCTTTCCATGCTCCACAAAGGTGCTCAAGCAAATACAAGGCTTGTGATTTGTGTCGAGGAACCGGTGCATCAAAGCTCACACCAGCGTTTTGTCTTTTTTCCTCCTTTCTCATTCCCTGCATGCTGAGTGGCTGTGAACGCCCATCCCTCAAAGCTGCTACTGAACCTGTGGACATATTCAGGGTTGGGCACAACAATGTGTATACAGTGTGTACAGTGTGTATTTCTTGGTAAAGGAGTACGCAGTAAGAGCAGCTGCAGACACCAATTATCCCTCCAAGCAGCTGTTGAACCTGATCAAGGGCTTCATGCGAGTTGTCCAGAATCGTGTAGGTATATAGAATACTTGGTGTATGTTTACACAGTGGTTGTTAGCTGAGTGTTGCACAAATGGTGCTGGCTAACCTAATTAAAACGACATGCAGTGCAGGCAGCTACAGAAATGCAACTGGCATGTTCCAGCAAGATCATGCTACCTGCAATACATAATACCAAGGTTTTCATGGTTTCAGACCACAGCACACAGCACAGGAAAGTTCAGGGGAAAATTACAGACCTCATTGCACACATCAGTGGTTTGCTGCCCGGACTAACATGACAGCTGATAGATCTGGCAAGCAAGCGCAGACAGCGGGACCGCTCTCCAACAGAGGAACAGGAAAAAAATAAAAGAAGCTAGGCTGTCAGTGACAAGGCTTCCAGCGTGATTGGGGGGGGGGGCACACTAGGTGCCTGCAACTTCACGCCTTTCACTGCCAAAGTTATTTTGGACAACCCACATCAATCATACACAACGCAAAATCTCACCCATAATCACGCTCCAAGGTTGCTGCCAGCATCGCTAAAAAGTCAGGACTTCCTGCTGCAGCCTCTTGACTGCTGCCGCCCACACCCACACCCACGCCCTCCTTTCCACCTCTCTTCTCTCTTTCCTCTGCTGTGCTGATGTCCCCACCACCACCACCACCACCACCACCACCACCACCACCACCACCACCACCACCAGAACCACC
>Ga0307942_1000970_pt1:17500-21997 | contig 21997 bp, 33 predicted proteins | sample OrgLakmetagen175_FD_201846 | JGI IMG/M metagenome (GOLD analysis project Ga0307942, IMG submission 201846) | Saline water microbial communities from Organic Lake, Antarctica - #175 | ecosystem: Environmental > Aquatic > Non-marine Saline and Alkaline > Saline | place: Antarctica... | reverse complement strand
TCTCTCTCTCTCTCTCTCTCTGTGTGTGTGTGTGTGTGTGTGTGTGTGTGTGTGCAAGCAGAGGCATCTTGCACACTTGTACATCCAAGATCACATTTTTTGTTCCACTACTGTGAACTTGCGCGGCACAGGCCGTTCGCGCCGCAACAAGGTCGAGAAGACAAAGCACAGGCGCACACGCAGCCACCCAGTGAACCCTGGAACAGGGCCTGGAGACCGGCTGGATGTGAGCCTTCTGGGTTCACCCAGTGGTGATACTAGCCCAGAGCAGGGGGAAAAGAGAGGGGAAAAGAAGGAGGTCAGTGATGAGGGAAAAGAAGGCAGCGAGGTGCATTTGAGACAATAATGTACGAGTTGCAATATTGTGCAATGAATGGCGGAAAGCTTTCGTTCCGTGCCTAGACAGAGTCTAGGTTGGACGGCAAGCTTTGCTCATTGTCAATATAGGACAGTCGTACCCTTGGGAAAAGCTTCCCTTTAAAAAGGGAGGATTGCCCTTCATTCATCTTATCTACTCTTCTACAGCACTTGTGACGGTATGGTAGTTTTTTGTAATCAACTGCGCAGTGTGCAATGCATCTGCTGTTGCTAGTGTAGGATGTGATAGAACAATTAAATTTGGGCGCATTTAGTGCTGCTCTTCTGAAGTGGTACTAGGAGGTGTAAGCGATCTGAATCAAAGCAATTCTATCTGCTACTTTGGTATGCAGTATTGACGCGCAGAGTTTGAGCATTTATAAGTGATAAAATGGTAGACCGGTTACTGGAAAGAACAGTAGAAATGTCTTTAATCTGCCCAACCTCCTACGCTCTCGACCCGTGATGATGTTTTTATTTCTGTGATGCAGGGAATTAAATTAATTTAATCGACTAAATTTGGACACGGGAAGATAACTGGTTGTAACAAATCGATTGGTAAGAAAAATTATATTCGGCTGACGAGCAGCTGCAAGGTATTATAAAAAGCAAAAAGCCAATACAAAGCGAGCCTACTCCTGGTTTATTTCACAGCATTGCCAGTAAGCACGCCTAGAAAAGAAAGGCAAAGAAAAGGAACGCAGATAGTATGGTGTAAACAATACCGGCGTGGATTAAAAAAGGATGTTGTCATGCCCAATCGTTGTTTTGTGTTCTGCACCACCCAATGGATGCAGAGACACACAACATCCCACCTGGAGAATAAAATTAAGAAATGCTTTTCAGTGGGGATAAGGTGGTTGGGAGGTAGAAGCCTGCACACTACAAGGGGTATTGCTCAGATATTTGTGGGGTTTGTGTTTAATGTATGTCTCGTCTTGACTGTATGGTTTTTGTTGCGGATCTGATTGCATGTAAACTGTAATTGTTCATGAATGCTGTGGTTAGACCAGTAACTCCGATGCTGTGGTTTACTTGTGTGGCTACTGTAGATGGTGCGGGCACTTAAGTACCCCCTCCCTTAATTCATGCTGGCTGTGTCATCACTACCAGCGGAGTCTTTTCTTTTCTTATGGTGCCTGTTGCTCTTAGCAGGATGCTGTGAAGGGTTTTACGGTGTCCGAGTACCAAGCGAGGCACTAACAGGTTATGTTGTTCTCGTGCCATTTTTGCTTGTTGAGTAGGGGAAGTGTCTACACAGTTAGAAAAACTCCCCATTGATTGAGGAAAATGTCACGCCCAATTGTTGGCAGTGACGATTTGTGTGATTTGGTTAGGATCTGAGAAGCAGTAGAAAAAGAGAGAGAATCGCAGGAGAATTACCAGTCAGAAGTGCAGTTTCCAGCCTTTGCTCGAGAAAGACTCGACCCTGGCTTCATTGTTGTTGTGCTGTCTTATGCAAGCAGTGACGGTGATTTGCTACGACATCCAGCATGTGATTGTTGTAGATGGTGCCACTAATTTCAAAAAAGATGGTGTGGAGGGTAGTAACGGAGGCTCCTTGAAGGATGGAACAGAGGCCTTTGTGCTGATCCTGTGTGGCACTCAGCTGGTTCTGCGGTCTATTGTCCTCACAGCACTCCATCTCAATGATTATGCATTCTCCAGTGTGACGTGAATGTCTACTATAGCGATGTAACCTTACCTTACCTTACCTTATGCATTCTCCAGTGTGACGTGAATGTCACACTGGAGAATGCTGAGACCTTTAGGTCGGTGCTGTCTGGAGAAGATGGATCTGCCGGAAATTCGGAGCCTTAGGAAATCCCATCGCTGTTGCTGATAGATCAGATTTCTCATCCTTATAGGATTGGGCTCGTTCTCAAGCTTTCCTGTTAATGTTTCTGACCCAGAACTCCGAATTCCGAGAGTCTCACCACCCCGCGGTGCACCTTACGCCTCTGCTGTTTTTTGGGTGACCTTATTTACATCTGTGTTTCGCAGCGCCAGGGGTAAAGACCTCGAGCAATGCAATGTGTTGCAAATGAATAGTTAAGGCTGATTGTATCAAATTTATTGAGACAGAGTCGTGAATGAACGAAACAATAAGAATCACAATTCAGCACTGGTGCAAGAAGCTGCCAACAATGCCTGCACAACGTTTATACCAAGCCAAAACTTGCTTTGTGCACGACCTGCCGCGCTGCCCATCCCCACACACGAGCACCTAGATAGAAACGCTTGCAGGGCTTTATGATCCTCCTCCCGATTGAGGTGCTCTCTGGAACACTGGGTTGGTCTTTGCTGGCATTTACGCTCTGCTCTGCATTGCCTGGCAGGTTGCTGCTGCTTGCAGGACGCTGAAGCGAGGCAGAATGCGGGAGGCTCGGAAGACCTCCTTTCAAATCCTTCGCAAAAAATATGACACTATCTCCACTGGAAGTGGCAGCAAGGAGAGGGTAGCTGGCTTGGAGCTGGTGTACCTGGAGAGGCAGGAAAGCTGCGGCTTACGGAAATTGCCTGGGTTTTTTTTCTGCATTCAAAATAAGCAAGTGCTGCTGCCAACTTAGTACAAAAACTGTGGTAATCATAGCTGACAAGTAAACAGACAATGAACACAAGCGTTCATCACAGTCAGAAGCAACCGTGACTGCATGCAAGGTGCAAAATGTTATGTCAAGCGGCAACACTTGCTGAACCGCACCTGACGATTAGTCATACGCCGGTAACCCAGCTGCTTCCACATGTCCATGGAGCTTCCTCCCTCCATGCTTAGAGGATCGCTCACGATAGCCAAGAGTCTTGAGGCGGCTTTGTTGGGCCCCAGGTAGTCCTCCAAGCACCCAACCAGTGCTTTAGCAACCCCTCGGTCAAGGGGCTTGCTCATAGCACCTGTTAATATGTGTGGTGTGGTGGTGTGGTGGTGTGTGTTTATGCATGTGTGTGTGCGTGTGTGCCAACATTCATCTCAGGAGTGCTAGAGGCCATCATGCTACTGGGCTACCTGCTTGAGTAGAACGAGTAAGAGTGCTGCTTAGGCTGCTCTTCTCTACATCAAGCGTTCAAGCACAAATCGGACAACAGGAACCGTAGTGGAGCAACTAAGGTTTGCTTTGCAAGTAGCCAGCGATTTCAGACTACTACTGATAGAATTGGAAATTACGCCGTCAATTTGTTAAAATACACCAGGAGCTATGAGAATACAAATGATGCCGGGTACCTGGAGAAGGGGCTTGCCCCTTGCGTGCTGCACGGATTCCCCTTTCGTCTGCTTCGAGGATGGCATCAAGGTCCATAGCAGCATTGACGTCTGTTGGGTCGTGACTGCGCAGGCGATCAGTTGTGGCCATGAGGTCCACAGCACAAGCATCCTGGCCAAAGCAGTCAACCTGCAACAGCAAAGGGAGGCGCTGGCATAAAATTGTCAAAAAGGACGTGCTAGAAAAGGAAGGAGCAAAGCAAATGTCAACGCAAGAGAGGGACACTTGTTTAGACTCCATTCAGGAGCGTACAGCCAATTGTCATTCAGAGGTCAGCAAAACGAGAAAAAAGCAGCTGCACAACTTGCTCTTGAGCAGAACAACAGGTTTTTGTTGTGGTTAATTCCTTTGAAAGTAACATTCAAGCCTTGTCCCTCAAAGTGTAATCTCCCCCAAGAATTGCTCAACTTTGAAACACCCACCATGGCTGCAGCGAGCGGCATGCCGCCCTGCCTTAACAGCACGCCGTAGTCACTGCCATCTGCCTGTAGGCAGCATTAAAAAAGTAGCTGAGGAGCAGCGACAAATCAAAAGCGAAAAAGCTTTCTGACAACACGTCAACTTCAAAATATACTACATTGGTACTAGGGAACATGGAACAGAGACTGCCATCAACAAGGACATGTAGTAGGGAACCTGTGTAAAACCAACCAAGGTCACCAAAGCTTCCTTGCCTCTAACTGATCAAGCTGCACATGAACTGTGCTACAAGTACCGCACAGATTTCTTTAAAGACTGAAGTCATTATTCGTTTGCTCGTGTACCTGCAGGGGCCACACACCTGCTGCAGCACAAAGGGCCCGTACTGATGGGACAGCAGCAGTACCACTTCGTCCATCTTCTCTGCCTGAGCAGACAACCGGCGACGCTCCGCCTCTGT
>Ga0307942_1000970_pt1:0-12500 | contig 21997 bp, 33 predicted proteins | sample OrgLakmetagen175_FD_201846 | JGI IMG/M metagenome (GOLD analysis project Ga0307942, IMG submission 201846) | Saline water microbial communities from Organic Lake, Antarctica - #175 | ecosystem: Environmental > Aquatic > Non-marine Saline and Alkaline > Saline | place: Antarctica: Organic... | reverse complement strand
GAAGGCCTACACATATTAACACAAACTGGCACTGTGACTGCTCAGAAGTGTGCTGCAACATTGCCGCACTATAGGTTGTGCAAATCCAAGGGGTGGATGCCGCTCATTCATATTAACTCTGTGAATGTTTACAAGCCGCCGGTCGTAAGCCCGCCAGGGCGTCACCAGCGGCGGACCCCAACGATGAGGCGCTCAATTTTAGGCTCGTGCAGCTTCCTCCCTCTCTGATGATAAATTCAGCATCGTGTTCGGCAATTCTGTTAAGCCAGGTCTAGCGTAACAACTACAATCTCGGGGCTCTTCAGCTCATCTCAGATCCGCTCCAACAAGCGAGACACGACCCGGCCTATGTTAAAAGATTTAATTCCTCAGGAGGAGTACGTCTGCCACGGCGCTAGAAACCAACATGCAGCGTGCAGGCCGCAATTCACCGTTCACGTGTGGAGGTCCGCGCTGAGAAGTGCCCAGATGAATATTTCATTGCATTTCCGCGTTGCCCACGATTGCTACATATGATTCTGCCACTCAAACCCCACAAGAACGCGACTTTAAATTTGCCGGGTGAAGTCACGGGTCTGCTTTACGACTGGCTGGGATTGCTCCTTACTTTTTTGCTTTGCATTTATACGTCCAAAGTGCATACGCTCCTCTCTGGCCAGAATGAGCTTGCATGCCTCTACTAGCCAGCAATCAATCAAAATACACGCGGCGTAAATCCTCAACGCATAAAGCGCTAGCCGAGCTTGTCCACCACTCCAGCTCGTAATTCAGCATGCTTGCTCGCAGCACGCATAATAATGAAAGCACAATGACGGGCTGAATTTCCTCCGTGGTTCTCTCGCTTGATCATGTTGCGTAACTTGCTTGCAATGCCCCCCCCCCCCATCCTTCACCCTGCCTAAAATTCCTCAGCAGCATACACAATAAATCTTGCTTGCTTGCCCTGCTGCCCCAACATCCCACCCTCCCTTCACCCTGCAAAACAAATGAGTGCTCAGCTGCAGCGGCGCATACACATTTTGTCCCTCCCCATAACACGGCTTGTCAGCTACCGAACAATTTTTAAGGCTGCTGCCGCTGTGGCCAAAGGCTGTCACAGAGTACCAAGAATGCTCACATGTATTCCTGTGGTGCTATCTCTCTGTGCTTGCGTGCACTCCTTCAAAGCTTTGCCTTGTATCCCCCCATTCATTCCACCTTGCCTACTCCCTGACCCTTTCCAATACACTTGTTGTGCCCATTGTGATGTATATAGGAGGACGTCTTTCCTCTGACTAGGTATATCTCTTTGTGAGGTGCAGCGCCATCGCCACGCAGCACGGCTGACTGTATAAGTAAGAAGGGTATCAAAGCTGATACACGTACAGCTCAACCCCAATGTTTATAACCCAACTGCTGCTCATTTGTGCGCAGATGGGGTCAAAGCCCACCACCCTCCTGCTGGCTCCAATGGCTGTCCTACGAGCACTGCTTCTTCCAGCCACGACGAGCATAACCAGCACCACCAGCGCCAGCATTCAGCCCAAAGCCCGTGTGAGCACGCTCACGCTAGCAGCAGTCCTTCCTGCTTTGCACCACCAGCCACATCATTGCAGGCAGCACTTGTCAATGTAAGATCCGATGCACAGCCGGCCGTTGATGCTGTCCGGCACGCTGCCAGCCAACTCGCTGCCACAGCTGAGCAGATGACCAGAGCAGCAGAGGGATTGGCAGCGGCATGGTCCTCACGCTCCCCCTCTTCCTCTTGCAAGACAAACTGCTGCTCCCCTTTACCCTCGAGCCTCACCGCCACAGCACAAGGTGAAGGAACTACAGGAGCTTCGCACCCCGCCCCCCACTCAAATACCAAACACGACCAGGCCTCCTGCTTGACCAGTGCCCCGCACCTCCACACCCCTCTGCCTGTAGCTGCGTCTTGGAGCATACGACAGGCAGCGACATCAGACGTGGCAGCTGCAGCAGCAGCAGCTACAGCAGCAGGGGCGCTCGCGTCGGCGGCCTCGTTTGAGGCTATGCGTTTGGTGGTAGGTGGAGATGTCTAAGTTTTGAGCACACAAAAGGACGCTCGTCCGTTGTCGGATTTCCTTACCTATCGTATCTATGTGATACCTATTGCTATGTGATACCTATCTCTATGTGATACTTATCGTATCTATGTGATACACATTCACGAGAGCACAACTCCTGGCTGTGAAAATCAGGTATGATCAATCTGTTGCTACACACAAGGCTTGCACCCAAACATCTCCTTTTTGCTGTTGATGTGGAAAGTGATTGGTTCAACTGCTGCCTAATATTTACTTGTTCTAATGCATGTCTTACTCTGCCCCCTTCTGTGTGCCGTGCTCATGCACAGGTGTCAGGCATGGAAGGGGGCACAATGGACGCAAGCAAACCTGCTTGCAGCAACAGCACGTGCAAGGCAGCCGCTTGCCAATCGCCTCCCCTCCCCTCCCCACAAGATGCTCACCTGGCGCAGGCCACAGGGCCCTGCTACCACCCCTCGCACCAAAGCAGCACCTCCACCTGCCTCGCTCAAGGCAGAGCTCAAAGCTGTAACGGCCACCACGCCCATCATCACTCCCAGCAGCAGCAGAAGCAGCAGCAGCAGGACTCACAAGAGCAGGTTTTGCCACCACAACACCAGCAGCAGGAACAGCAGCAGCAGCAGCAGCAGCAGCAGGAAGAGTCGTCCTCCTCACACCAGCCCTCACGTAATGTGCAGCATCAGCAGCCAGAGCTGCCGCCCAGTGCAATTGATCCTCAGGGTCACCGCACGCATGCTCGCTTTAGCACGTTTGGCACTCTGCTGAGATCAAAGGTGTGGACCCGTCCGAGAGGGGGTATAGGACAAGGGTCCCTCACAAGCTGTGCATTGTTAGGTATGACTGTTTTGTCTCTTAGAGAAAGATGCGTATGCATTCCAACTCCTTGTAAGCTTGTAAGCTGGACTGCTTATGTTTGAATAAGGGTAGTGAACCTCGTTCTGTGCCTTTGTGGGAGCCAAGCTATGGTTGCAAGTTCTATTGTGAATTCACAAACACATGTAAAATTATAAAGAAATTTTTATAAGATTTATCATGAGAGTCAGCCTTGTTTGCTCCTTCTTTGCCCCAATACTTTTCGTGTTTGACACCTTTTGTCCCAACCTTTTTCTTGCCAAATTCTCCCTGTGCACATGCAGGGCTTTGCGTGGCTCGCTGGCCGAGACGGCCACTGTGTAGAGTGGAGCTCCGCAGGCGGGCTGATGCGTTTTGGCACAGGGGGACCCTGGTTCTGTGAGCTGCCAAGGTAGCTTGTTATGCACGTGCCTCTTAAGCACGACCATGTCTGAAATCTTGCAGCTCTCTGGTTTTGTGAGCTACCCAAGTATGCATTCCCACTGGAAAATAATCCACAGCGTGGTCTGCGTAACCCAAGGAACGCAGGGCCGCTTGGGCATGTGCTCAAACCTCTCAACTCAGCTGTGCTCAAATACAGCACTAGCTTTTACGTAATTTACTTCACACACTGGAGGCTGCTTTTAATTTTTTGGGAAGGCATGTCCACCTTTTTGGGATGATCCCCCTGAGGGACCAGCCACCCCCCAAACCCCCCTTTTAGTGCACAAACCATTACAAAAAGGGTACCAATCTGCTCCTTTTTGAGTTCTGCATCCATCTGCATATTCATCAAGGCCTGGAATTGAAGTGTTGCAGAGTTATGGGGTAAAAACTGAGGTACGGACGCCCATGCACACATGACCTACCAGGCACCCACAACTGGCTTGCACAACTCCACATTGCTTTCATTTTTTCATTATTCCACTAATTATCTCATGCTGACGCAATTCTGGAAGTTTGAAATGAATTGCTGCTCCATTGGCTTGACTTATCCCGCGGCCTGCACCCGAGCATGTATGCTTCTTATTTTTAGGCTTGTCCACAGACCCCCCCCCTTTATCCAATTTGCACAAAAAGGGTGCCAATCGACTTGGCTTGAGCTTAGGATTCCGATATATTTAAACTCCGTGGAAGTGGCTTAGAAAAGAAATGGAGCCCCACCCCCCCAAACTAAGACCCCACCGGGGGAACCCCCCCACCCCCCCCCTCCCCAATTCAACCCGTATATATACTTATCAATAGTTCTCGACAACAGATTTCTGAATGTCTAATTTTTATTGAGTAGACATGCCGTCCAAAAGTTATGCTTCCTGCAGCCTCCTGTCACACACCTAAAATACAGGCTGGGATAAGGCCAATGACACGCACACTGAATAAGGCTGATTAACATGGATCATCCTGCTCAATTGCGGTCACATGCTTCAAGAAAAGGGCACCTACTACCTGCTGAGCTTCAGCTCTGCTACACTGTTTGGGGCAACGTTCTACTTTTTTACATGCTGTTTCACATACCTGGTTCTCCTATATCTCCATGTATCAGTTGTGTGTGTGCACCTTTTATCATGTTTGTGTGTGTGCAGGGAAGCGTGGCCAACAGAGCCTAGCAAGGTGGCTGAGGTGGAAGCGGACTTTTGTCCGGGCCGACCTGACGTCGGGGACCGCCGCCAAGAGCTCGTCTTTATAGGCATCAATGTGCGTGTGGGCGTTGTTTTGTTTTGTTTTCTGGCTACAGTGTGTCCCGTACTAGCCTTGTGCAGCGTGTACTCATACAGGTAAGAGTGTGTGTGTGCGTGTGTGTGTTTGTGCGTGTGTGTGTGCATGCGTGTTTATGTGTTACATGTTGTGCAGTAGGAGGGAATGTTTTGTTGCTCCTGGCAGCTAAAAGTGGTCCTATAGTGTCAACAAAAATACGGCAATCTATATGTGTATATAACTAATATGATAACAAAGCATTTGAAATGTAAGTACACATCATGGATACATGCCATAAATGAAACCTCCGTACGATTCTGGCCAACCCTGGCCATGTGTGACGCATGCAATCTTGATTATGATCTTCTGCTGACAACTGTTTGCATCTCACAGCCTCTGCCTCTTTCTATGAGCCAAGCAAGCGGACTGTCTATTGGTTGGCTTTCACACTTTTGCTCCCTGCGTAATTGTAACAGCCCTTTGTTATTACTCTCCTTCCTCGTAATTTTATGGCGCACAACCTCACCTCACTGGCCCCCCCTGCAGCTTTGTTGTCTACCCCTCCTTGCTCCCTTGACTTGTGCCACTCCGCCTTTGCTGTGCACACAAACATAGGTGAATCAGCTTGCCCTGTCAACGGGGCTTCATGCGTGCCTGTGCACAGAGGAGGAGGCACAAATGCTACAGCAGCAGCAACAATGCAGCCAAAAGGGGGGGGTAGACCCTTTCAAGCCATGGCCCTCTTTGCAGGCACGTGTGTGTGCTGCATTTAGTTGGCGTTGCCCTGTGCAGGCCTCACAAAGCCATGTCAGATGCATTCTGTTTTTTAGAGACCTATATCTGCATTCAAGCCTGATTTGTGTACACCATGCCATTGTTCAGCACGGCCCATGCCCAATGGATGTCCACTCTCTTTAGGTGCTTGCAAGCAATGATAAGCTTATTATTGTAGACCCCTTTGAATGAATTCCGCAGGAGCTCCTGGACGCAGGGAGTGATGCAGAGGAGGACAGCACAAGCGGGGAGGGCTCGTCTGTCAATGGCGAGGGCAAAAATTTAGGGGAGGGGGAGGAAGAGGAGGAAGAAGAGGAGCTCAGCGATTCCGAGCCTCATGCAGGTAGCTTTTTGTAGCGCAGACATCTATAACACATGTGCGCAGACATCTATACAGACGTTTATAACACGTGTGCGCAGACATCTATAACACGTGTGCTGCAGCATGAACGCTTTTGTGTGGGTCCCGTGTTCCTGCTGCATCTGTCAGGTGTCATCATCCAATCAGACAAACCCAACTCGATCTGGGGTACTGAGAAATCAGACCAAACTGTGTTTTAGACAAATGGGCTGGTGTCCTCACGTGTTTTTGTACTTGCGCACTCCCTCAAGCTATCTGCAATGTCTGCTGTGCACAACTGCTTGTATGCAGACTGGGTTCCTGGTCGTGTGGTGCATGTGGAAGGAGGCGCACGGGAGCTACAGAGCCTTTTGGACAGTCTTCCCGTGGAGACCATGATGGTGATGAACTGGTGGGTGTGCTTACTGGGTGTAGAGCACGTGTATGTGCAGTCTCCCCACTCAAGCATCAGCTATGCATTTTGCCTGAACTTGTGTGCAGCAAATATAGGATTGCACACTTGAGTGAGCTGTTGCGATTGGAGTTCTTCCTTGACAAACATGCTTTTACACTCTGTTATAACACCTGTTTCCTAATTATAACACCTATTATAACACGTATCATAACACCTATAATAACACATGTTTCCTGCAGGCACGCACCCTGGGCGCACGCATGCAAGCCTGTACTGGAACTAATGGGGTTGGCTGCCCAGCGCTTCCCTCAGTTTGTATTTGCCCACATGGACCTCATGGAGACCCCAGACAATGAGGCCATGGCATGGTCACAGGTGCTGCGCATGTGTGCTTGCTTTGTTGTCTGTGCTTGCGTGCGAGTGTGTGATTGTGTATATGTATATGTATATGTATATATGTGCTTAATAACAAATGAGCAAATGAGTATTTGAGTGCATGGGTCATCAGGTAAGTGGAGGATCCACCGAGTTCGCCCCTCTTTTTTTGGGTCAAGCACAGCATGCCTTGGCCAATGCAAAATGTCCGAACATGAATGGCGATTTGCGAGCTAACCCAGGCTGTTGTAGTGGCAGCCAACAACTCCACCTTACTCCTGTTTTTTGTTGCAACCTCCCCTACATCATACACAGATGCTGACAAAGGCTCTGGCACAACGAGAGGGCGCGCGTCCTGTGCTACGCAACGGTGCCAAGTGGCCGTGCGCCACACTGCACCGTGTGCCCATGCTGGCCCCCTTTGAGGCCACCTTTGCTGGGGACACTGCCCTCAAGGACCTGCAGGTGCCAAGCATAAGCTTGCAATTGAAGGCTTTCACGGCAGCAGGTTTTAACGTGCACGCATACACAGGAGCGAATGCAATCAGCTTTGAAATACGTACGTGCATGCAAAGAGTTCGTAAGGCGCAAGCAGGGAAGGAGGGAGCTTTGTCAACGCATTATCGACTTCAAACCTTTGATAGAGACCAGATTTGACAGCCCAAAAGTAGTCTTTTCAGTGAGCCTTTCAAAGCAAGAGTTCCATTCGTACGTACTGTCCATTGTTGCTCCTCCTTCCTGATGTGTGGTTATTCCTGTGTGACCCATGTCTTATTGCCTCTGCTGTAATTCAAAATGCCTACTCTTTACAGCATTTGGCTAAGCAAACGATGGTTTTTAATTCAATGGACCTTGTGACTACCCTTTGATCCTGCATTCAGCTGCTGCTCGCATGCAACAAAATCCAACCCCTCTCACCATCCACAGGCATCCCTCCTGGCCTTAGAAGCAGAGCAATTCCCACGCAGCATCGCTCCCACCCCCACTTCCTCCTCTCCACCTGCACTAAATCAAGACCACGATCGAGGGATACAAATGCCCCCGCCCCCTCCTCTCTCCATCCATAGAGGAGCCACGGACCTCAAACAGGCCCTGGCAGACGCCCACAAGGGCGGGCGGCTGTTGGTGGTGGTGTGGGTGCAGCAGGAGCAGCAGCAACAGCAGCAGCAAGGACAGCATCCCAGTGGCTCTTCCCAAGATCACACCCTGGTCCCACTCCTTGAGCAATGCATCACAGATGCAGGGCCAGGCATGGATGCGCGTGTGTTGCTGGCTGTGGCTGATGTGACTGGATCGGCAGCAAATGCAGGGCTTGCAGGCGCACTCAAGGTGGCCGCGCCGCTGCCGTGCTTGCACGTGTACCAGGTATGTGTGTGTGTGTACGTGAGTGCACAAGTGTAAGGGAGAGAGAGCGACCGTGTTTGTGCTTGCTGTGTCAACATCTGTGTTCAATGTTGAACAGGGCGTTATTTCACACTCCCATACAAACAAATAATACATACGCAAGTGTTGTAGGCGCCTGAATCAGCCTGTTCATCATGCTCTAGCACAGCTTTACTTGGCTCCCACGTGGTGTTCTCTCAGAGAAAAAGCACTGGGTGATTTCCAAAACTACTCCTTGTACGCTTTCAAGGGACAACTTTCGCACGCAACTTCTTTTAAGAAACCTATCAGCTTCAAACTGGAGCTGATGTGAAAAGTTGTGAAAGCATTCCGATCCGTGTACGTCCGTTTGCGCGCAGATTGACAGGACTAAGCGTACTTGTAGGCTACCTAAACACAAAATAGTCCATGGGAATTAGCATTTTAATTGCAACTTGCCAACCACTAGGTTTTTTTACTCCAGCCTATTTGCAATAATTTTTAGCTGGTTGCCCCCGTGAAAAACCCACCCTTATAGTCTCACTTAGCTCTCCACCCAATTCAAAGCCCTCTATACCTCATCTTAATGCTAAATACTTGATGTATGCGAGGTTTGAAAAACCCCAATTAATAAACCCCAATGCCAGCAATGTGAGCAGGGCAACACATTATAATAAACACAATGCGAGCCTATGCGAGGGCCTTCTGGCCCTATGAGCTGCACCTACATGCGTATGCACGTGCGTGTGCGCGCGTACGTATGCGTGCGTGCGCATGTGTGCGTGCGTGCGTGTACATGCGTGTTTGTGTGCGTATGTGTGTGTTTGTGTGTGTATGTGTGTGCGTGCGCGTACGTGTGAGCGTGCGTTGTGTACGTGCGTGTGTGTGTATGGTTGTGTACTTAAATGCGTGTATGCATTGTGTACTTGTGTGTGCGTGCATATGTGTGTGCGTGTGTATGTGTGTGTGCGCATACGTGTTCACGTAAGCATGTGTATATATATGTATACATGTCCCATGCATGTGTGTGTTTGTGTGTGTGCGGGTACGTGTGTGTGCGCGTGCGTACGTGTGCGTGTGTGCGCTTACGTGCGTGTTTGTTTGTGTGCGTGCACGTATGTGTGTGTGCGTGCGTGTGTACACGGTTGCGTACGTACGTGTGTGCGTGCGTTGTGTACTTGTGTGTGTGCGCGTGCATACGTGTGTTCATGCGCGTACTTGTGTGCATGCGTGTACGTGTACGTGTGTGTACGCATGTAGGTGTGTGTGTATGTGTGTGTGCATGCGAGTACGTGTGCGTGCGTGCACATGTGAAGGGAATGAAGGCGCCCTTCCTCTTGGTGTCCTTTCTCCCCAAGAGAGGGCCAGCCTCCCAACCTGTTTGTCCACCTTGGGGGCCTTGAGGGGCGGCTTGGGAGGCTTTCCCGGCCTGTCCCCGTTTATGCTTAATTAAAATTAATTAATTTATTGTGATGCGAGCTTGCGAGGCCCTTGTAACTTAGATATGTAAATTGCTCCCGACACACTGCGAGGGGGTCAATAAAGTTCACGTAGCGCGGTGATATAAGTACAGTACGGTATATCAAAACCATTGACATTTGCTGGAAATTTGGCATTCTGGGGGTTCTGTGGGGCCCGCTACGTATTTTGCACCCAATTAGGCAGGGAAAAGGTGCACTTCTGAGGTTGCCTCAATCGACCTCTGCTTCAGAATATAAGCATTTTAAATGTTAAAACAATGCTGCAATGTCAAATTTGGGGCAGGGATAGTACTGGGAATGCCGGCGAGTGGAAGGCACTCACACAAGGGACAAAGGGGGAAAAAAAGAAGTCAGTCGCTCCTTACCTACTGCGAGTTTCAGCCCGTTTTTTGCTCTCAGCGTTGCTGCCAATTTATACGCGTCAAATTAAACTTGAATGGGGCCAATCAATGGCCTGTGTAAAAAGCGGTGTGGTTTTCCCTGATTAACGCAGCACACTTTCTGTGTTGCACTCACAACCACAGCTGCTCCCGTCCCCAAGCTCCCACAAATATGCTGGTCAGTATGCTTGATTTTTGGGGACTGACAGGTCGTGGATTGGCACACAGTTGTGAAACGGGAGTCAATCTTCCAGATGTCGTTTTTCCAATATCTCCCCAGCCTCTGCACCTCTCCCCAACCTTAAAGCATCTGCTGAAAGAACAAGAAATCAGCTGTCTAATGCATGTCTCAGGTCACGGAATGGTGGAGTGGGTGCAGAGATATGCTTGCGCAAAGTTATGTGAGACTATTTGGCTGGCAGGGGGGTGAGTTTTTCACGGGGGCGACCAGCTGGAAGGACTCAAAATTATCTCATGCAACTCGAGTTGTTGCTCTGGTTAGTCAGATACAGCGTATGGGTGCTTGGTAGACAGGGTTCACTGCAATTGACAAGATGCGTGCCCCATGAATTGCACATTGCAAGCTCAACTGCTGTAACACCTGCACATCAATGTTAAGCCTTGAAAGTGTGACTCATGGGGCCTATACGCTCATAACATTTGAAGAGTGTGCCCATTAAGGTCTAAGTGCCCCCCCTCTGGTATTGTTGTGCCTGTCAGCTATGTCGGTCCTGTATGTGTGCTAATTGGTGCTCTAAAGGCTTGTCATTCTTCCCCTACATATGCCCTATGACACACATTTACAGGGCATGAAAGTGGTTCGCTGCATAAAAGGGGGCCAGCCAGCAAAGGCTTCAACTGTAGCAGCCACACCAATTATGGCAAATGGACAGCAGGGTGCGTACACAGTTATCGCAACTAAGCTACAAGCTGCCCTGAAGGAGCTGCTGCTGCAGGGGCCAGGGGCTCTTGGCACGTCTCCCTCCCAGCAGCTCGACAGCTCATCCCCCTTGCCCACTAGCAACGTCACCCACACACCATCATCATCATCATCAGAAGTAGCGCCGACAGCAGCACCAGGGTCGTCTACAGGTGGACATGCAACAGGCACCCAAAGCAAATCAGCAGGTAGTACCAGGACAGCAGCAGCAGCCACGGGGGGGCTGGACACCAACAGTATGTGGGACCCTCCGGCTGGGAAGCTAGCCAAACCAGGTGCAACGCGCTCGTTCCCGGGCATGGGACGTGGCATATTCTGGCCTCGCATGCCATGCCTGCGCTGTGGGTGCCCTTGGTGGCAGGGGGAGGACTGGGACGCAAAATGCATGCGGTGAGATGGTCCACGGGAGTGCTCATCCTTAATTGATTGCTGCGTTCAAAGCAAAGCACAGGACTGCTAGTTAAAAAACTGAAACTGTACATGGACTCAAGAGGCGCAGCAGGAAGGGAGGAACAGTGCTTGATACTGATGACATCAATCAAGGGAAACTCCGATTAAGGCGATGCTGACGGAGGGGGGGTCGACGATCTAGTTGCAAGTATGTTAGACTGAGCTGCCTTGCAGGTGGCGAGGAGAGAGAGAGGAGGCTGGAGGGGTAATAAGCGCCTGGGGTAGAGCCACTGACAGTTGTAATGTCCCCATCTCCGTATTCTACATTGTCAGAGTCTAAAATCCTCATTCCTTATTTGCTTCGTGCCCAAAATCGCAGATGTGGCTGGGACTGTGAGGGTGATGGCTATGACGACAACTCCAACCCTTTGCCAAAGTACGCTGCAAAGTACCGCATCATCTTGGAAGTGTACAAAGAAGGAAGGACGCCTGAGTGGAAGGGGAAGGCCCGGAAGCAATGAGGATATTCTGGCTTGTGGTAGACAGAGGGAGGAAGAGGTGGATCATTCAATCAAGTTCTGGTTTTTGTACTATTGTGTGTGCGTTGCCTAGGCAACAAAGAACAAAAGTACAAACAGATTTGTATGTGTGTTGAAGGTAAAGGCATTCTTGAAGGGTCTGGCTAGTACTCGAGAAAATAAAGGTGTTATTTTGGGTGGTGTTGGCATACTACTTCTTCAAGTTGGGAATAATGTGGCAAACTCTTTGTAGAACTACTTTGTGGATGGTCGGTTCCGTTTTAGCAAGGGACAAAATTCTCTTACTTAAATTTTCTATGCCAAAAAAGGAAAGGCTCTGCGGATAGAAAATAACTCTCCTCATTTTAATTAATCATTTGCACACCAAGTACCGTGAAGCTTCTCCCATCACAGAAAAGGAAATCAATGGACCAGGATAAGGGGGGTTACAGGCTTGACCTGAAACCGCCTCCTGATGAGTGGCGCTCATAGTACTGGAAAGTGCATGCCTGGTATGGACGATTTTGGCAGCGTAATTGACAGAATGAACATGAAGCTCAGAAGCAAGTTTCTTAAGTCTTTGAGAATCAAGACCCAACTCCTTGAAAGGCTCCAGCGTGTGATTGTTGAAGATGGTACCGCCCACTCCCAAAAGGATGGTGTGGAGGGTTAGGGTTACAAGGGTTCCAAGGATGGCCTACAGCCCGAGTCTCTGGCTGATGGCAAATTGGCTGGTGAAACAAAATCAACCAGTGTCGAAAATTAAAACTAAATCTGACACAAACTTGAGGAGTCTGTATGAGTCTTGGTTCAGAAATGCATTGATCTCAAAATCAGTGATACTGTGATGACAAGTTAAGAAAGGAATAAATTCAGAGCTTGAAGGAGCAAACACACGCAGAGTCTTAAAGCAACATTCTTTCAAAAAGGTCTCTGTATCTCATGCGCAGC
>Ga0307942_1000968_pt1 | contig 22006 bp, 23 predicted proteins | sample OrgLakmetagen175_FD_201846 | JGI IMG/M metagenome (GOLD analysis project Ga0307942, IMG submission 201846) | Saline water microbial communities from Organic Lake, Antarctica - #175 | ecosystem: Environmental > Aquatic > Non-marine Saline and Alkaline > Saline | place: Antarctica: Organic Lake... | reverse complement strand
ATCAAGGTAGGAAGTGGGAGAGGATGGGAGTTGGCTGCTTGCTTCCTTGAATTAGGTAATTATGAACATATTTTGGGTTACATTATCATGGGTGGCATTGATGGTAGAATTGTTACACCCTTGCCGATATGAGAGTGCCCTCACAGCTGCTGCTGCTCTCCTGCTTGTAGGCCACCATCGCCGGTGGTGGTGTCATTCCCCACATCCACAAGTCTCTCATTAACAAGACAGACAAGATGCCAGGACAACCAGGCGGTGGACCTAAGTGAGGGGTACCAATTTGTAGTTGAATTTGAAAGCAACATAACTGACCAAAAACCACACTTTCTCTAGCTAGGACCGTATTGACTGCTCTGTGCACGTTGGCTGACCCTGACCAAATGACAACTTATTGACAGTGACAACTTGCTATTCTTAACATATGACTGTTGACTTAATGCTTCCTGTGTGCCTAACCTTGTAGAGAGCCAAATGCTCGTAGTGCGCTGCATCATATTTTTAGGTCATTTATTTGCCGCCAAAGCGGAGTGTGTGCAGGATTGGCTACTAAGTGTGACTAATAATTGGAACTCGATTGATGGTTTCCCATTTCCTTTTCCTTGCTGACTGTAAACTATCTGAACCAACCTGAGATGCCTGAATTAGACACAGCCAGCCACTGACTGCAATGGGCCATGCATTCAGAAGCAAGAGCTTCTCTTGAAGGCAACGGAAAGGCCTATTGTTGACCGACCCTCTGTTCCTAAGACAATAAACTCTAAACACAAGTGCCCCAGCCGGAAAACATTGTCAAATTCCGTAGCAGAATCCAGGAGGCTGCCTGCCAGAAAAATCCTGACAGTCATGTGCATGTTCTACAAGGTTATAACAAAAAAGGCCTTCAGTCAGAAAGTGTGACTGCTAGGCAGCCTAATCACGAGCTTTTTTGGGCTCCGGCGCAAAATGACTACTCACCCCCCCAGGCTTTTTGGAATTTGCATATCAAATATCAAAGCTGTCTGGAACACAGCTGCACGGCTACACCTTAACAGCCACAATCCTTTGGCTGCAAAATCTTGCCCGTGACATTCCCAAAGCAAATCGCACCTCACCAGCATTGTCAATGACCCCATCCGTAATGCTAGGCATGCTGGGACAGCGCCTGGTCTCAAGAAGTTTGAGAAGAACTTCACTCATCAGACAAAATACAAACTGCCAAATGCTCCCCGGGAGGTGGGCGAGGCCACAGACCTGCTTTGGATGAAGTGGCCTCCCTTTCCCATAAGTCCAAACCGGGTCTCACGCTCAAGGTTGCTGACTGGAATTCCTGGACCTATACGCACAGATGGTAGCTGCCATAGTAAACTTGGAAGGCAAACAAGTTATTGGGTGGTATGGGGCAGGTGTCTACCACCCCAGTACGGGCAACTCTAGCTTGGTTAAATCTAATGGTGCTGGTTTAAACAACATCATAGGGAGAGCGGAGCTGGTGGCATCTATAGCTGCTGCACCTACCCATGATCACACCCATATTGCCACAGACAGTCTTACCTTACTTCACCAAATTAGGAAACAAATGTTGTACCCAAAGAAGCACCGTCACCATGTCCAAGGAGACATTCTCAGAATTCTCTCCAATACCATCCGTAACTCTCAATCCCACATCTTCCTTTATACCAGTAAGCTGAAATCTCACGCTCAGGCTGGAATTGCAGGAAATGAATGTGCAGACGACGCCCTTCTTGCCAAATACCAAGCCTGCCACAGCAATTGTCTCCCAGCTGAAACAACAATCCGCATCGCAGGCCCTGGTGGCAATCCCTTCTTTGATACAACCTGGCTAGCCCTTAAAATAATTAATCAGCAAGGATCTAGCACTGGAGCTCCGCCATGTGCCTGTTGAAGAAGTGGTGTTCTTCGTCGGGTCCGATGCAGGGCTTAAAAATCCCCTGCCACGCCCTCCGTTTTACATTCCACGCAATACTACAGGGCTTTGAAATCTGAATGAAGGGCAGCCTGACAATCCTGAATTTGTGCTGATACTCCCAAGAAAAAGCTGATCTGCCAAGGTGCAAGCAGTGTGCAAAACACCCAGAATGACATCAAAACCAGCCGAATCTGAACCCACACACACATTCCTGGGGGTCATAAACGTGGGGTAATATGTGTGCTAAGCATCCACTTCGCCTGTGCAGGCCGTTCTGAGCACCATGCATGCTGTGCGTGCTGTAAATTGAGGGTGCCATCGACACACACACACACACACACACACACACACGCACACACACACAGGGAGATTGGTGCGCAACCGACGCTTTGTGCGTGTTCCTGGGAATATAAAACATAGCCTAGGGCGGGTGAAAGGTGCCAATGTGGTCAAATTAAGGGTCCTTGCAATGCAAGCGCAAACAATAAGCGCCCGTTGCGAGCAAAGGTGCGAGAACAGACAAAACAGACCCCACACACAGATTCCTGGGGGTCGAAAACACGGGAGAGGGTGTGTGTGACGCGTCCATCGGAGCTGCGTGAGCAAAAAATGGTCACCATGCTGTGCGTGCTGCACAAACATACACACACACAAACACACACACATATACACACACATGCTCAGAAACACACACACACACGCACACACACACACGCACGCACACACACACACATGCACGCACGCACACACACGTATAAAACATACACATACACGCACGCACACACACATACACGTGCCTGCACGCACGCGCGCACACACACACACGCATACACACACACGCACGCACACACACACACACACACAGCTGCTTGCTACTACAGTCAGGGGGTACTTAAGTACCCCTTAAACCTACTTAAGTACCCTACTATAAGTTGCGTTTGGGAGTAGGGTATGTAATCAAGCAAGGGAGAGGCTACGTAACCCTACTTAAGCACTTCCCTTTAATATCCCCCCTACTTGAGCACCCCCTACTTAAAGGCACTAGCAGTAAGTATCCCCCCACTTAATTTTACTGAAGTACCCTACCCAAAAGCATAGCAGTCCATCTACCCTCTCTGATCTTTCCACAAGATCTGTGTTATTTGAGATCTGTACGTTACAATTATAGACACCAGCAATAATTGGTTAAGCGCGTTGATTCAAGAGCTCCTTGCCCAAAAATAAAAGGAACAAGAGAACAAGAAACAAGGGGGAAAAGCGCAAACTATCCTTGCTAATTTGTATGAACAGCAACTGCTACGTTGTGCAACAAACAAGCACCATAAATTGAAAAGCAATCATACATTTTAAGATTAGACTGCCAGTCCAGCTTATAAAATAATTATCATGCCACAAAACTTTGCAGATTGCATAAACCCATATTGCTCTCACTTCAAACACGGCTGAAAATCTGCAACTCCAACTGAATGAATTCTATGACTATATACGCGTCAAAGGGCTCAAGCTCAACAGTGACAAAACAAAAGTCATGGTCTTCTTCAGCAGGGGTAACTCTGCGATTCCCAACTTCACGTACAACGGCATACCTCTGGAACTTGTAACTGAACTCAAATACCTTGAAATCACTCTTACTCTTGATGGAAGCATGCTCACAGCTGCTGAGAAGATGGCAGACAACTTCAGGTGCCACCATTGCCAGAGTTTACAGGATTGGTGACAGCAAGGGTATCAAACAAAGAAAATAGGCAATGCTATGGCTTTTCCAGGCTCCTTGGCAGGTTGTATAGTTCATATGGATGCTGGCAGCACTGACCGTTTTGCCTAACAAAACCTTCAAATTCCCGAGCATGCTAGTAATAGGAATTTACCCATTTGGCTCTTTGATGCTCGTTTATCTGTCAGAGACAGGCTTACTTCCAGTCGCCCTGATGCTATTTTGGTTACTCCCTTACCTACTAAATCCAAACCACCTTCCACTCCCCACTTGCAACAGGTGCAGCATGCTAGATATCATGGACAAGTGCGCAGAGCTCACGTGCTTAACACTCATAAGAGGGAGATATACCTCATAGAAGTGAAGTATTGTGAAGACACTGGCCTGGCCTGGACACCAGCTGGAGGCATCTAACAAACAGCACGAGAGTTAAGGTACACTTCACATCATCCTTCTTGGTGTGGGAGGATCAATCTATACCTCTAACACTTTGCATCATCTAAAAGAGCTCGGCCTCAATTTACAGAGGGACCACAAGACTGCCCTTGAATTGCATGCTCACTTTGTGCATTAGCTATGCGGACAAACTCTAGACGCGCACTTGAAAAAACTAACTGCTTGTAAGGTCTCGGTTTGGAGCAGGGGGCTGCCAGCCACCCTCCAGATCCCCACTAGTTTTCTTTTTCCTTTGGTGGGGGAGACTCACGGCACTCTGGACCAAAGTGTCTCCTTTTCTTAATTGATGCAGGGAGTGTTTTGCTGCCTGCGTAGTTTTTCTTTTTCTTTCTTTTCTTTCACCCCCCGAACCCCATGTTGCTCAAATTTGGCATGTTGCTCAAATTTGTAGTAGGCCCACTAACTGGGCCATCTGCCAGAAGCTAGACGGCACCTACCTCATGCTGTCAGGCTGCATTCATCCGATTATAAATAAAATGATTATTAACAGGCACCATGCTGCTGGACAAATGATTATAAAAGCAATCCAACAAGGTATACAGGGTGCATGTTTGCTAGCACAAACAGACGTAAGCAGTCGTGGAAAAAAGGTACAACAAGGCACCAACAAGGCGTCATACGCCCTTCAGAAGAGACACAGATAGGAATGATTCCAACCCGGCTATTACCTTTCAATCTCAATGCACAACAGCGGCGGAAATTTATCAAGCCTGATACAATCTTAGTTACTCCGGCCCCTGCAACAACCACGCCCCAAACAAAACCCAACAAACACGTATCAAACATGTCTGCCAATAATGCAAGAAGGGTTGCCCGTGATATCCTATCCGATGGCGCTGCCAATCCATACCCCCTGGCTATAGAATCAAGACATACAATCAAACAAACGTGATATACATTAAATCGAAATTAGGTACTGTGTAGACACTTCCCTACTCCAATAAGCAGAAAAGGCACGAGAACAACATAAGCTGCTAATGCCTCGCTTACTCGGACACCGTGAAAAACTTCACACCATCCTGCTAGGAGCAGCAGGCACCATCTACAGGAGCCACAAAAGGAACCCACTCCACAGCCTTGGAGTTGCTGGTCTACATGCCACAGCACTCATGAAAAATTATGCCTACATGCAAGCAGATCCGCAACAAAATTCATACAGATAAGATGAGACATTGAATTAACCCCCCCAAATATCTGAGCAATATTCCTGGTGGTGTGCAGGATTCTGCCTCCCAACCACCTGATCCCCACTGAAAAGCTTCTTTTCTTTTTTTTCTCCATGCCAGGTGGGATGTTGTGTGTCTCTGCATCCATTGGGTGGTGCAGGACACAGAACATCATTTTTTAGTCCAAGCTGGTAGTGTCTACATTATCTGCATTCTTTCTCTGTTTATTTACCTGTCAGCACAGTTCTTATGCCAAACGATTGAGCACCTGAAGAGTTATTGGGCAAAAGCTGATGTGTGCACGTTCTTGCACTGACCACCGTTTGGTGCACAAACCTAGCCAAAACCTTTGCCAATGTAGGTACTTTTAAACTTGAAATTGAATTGATAGTGCATGGTGTGATTCATGAACTGCAGTTTTGAAATCTTCTGCTGGCGTTTGCATGAACACACCCCCGTGTCTTACTTGAGGGCATTCCATGTCTGTTGAGCATCACTTGAAAAGCAAATCTAATGCAATCCGATTCCAATGACTCATTGTTACTTCACAATCCAGAAGGATCCCAGCTAAACGCGCACCAAAATCTCGCTCAAGATCTGCCACTGATACAAGGAGAGATCATGATGCCCCCTCCCCAACAAAATGCAAAATACAAATCCATATCATTTGCAGAGGCTGGCAATGGCCGGGACGGGTGGTCTGTCAGACCCTTAGCTTCGCTCTGCAGTTTCAGTGCCTGGCGCTTCTGCTTGTTTAATACCTGGTACTCCAGTCTCTTTGTGGCTTCTTTCTCTTTCTTTTAATACTCTGCTGGTCCTACCTCTCTGACAGGGCCTCTTTGGTCTGCTGACCCCACACGCTTTTTGCTGGAATTCTCCTGCCAAAATTTATGCTTCATGCAGGAGGCGTCCAAAATTAAAATCATAGACAGGCACGTCCAAATTTTGGGCCTATGGCCCAAAATGACCACCCACCCCCCAAACCCCCCTTCCTGACCCCCCACACTAATGAAAGGGGTGTCAATCTGCTCAGAATCCAAACAGCTATCTGCCTTCACAGTTTTCATGCCAAATAATGCAATACCTGACGAGCTACAGGGCAAAAACTGGTTTGCGCACACTCTTGCACTGACCACCTGTTTAGTGCACAAATCCAGCCAAGACCTTTGCCAAAGCACTTTTTTACTTCAATCATGCAACTTATGCATAATGCAATGCGTAAACTGCAAGTTTGGAATCAATTGCTGGTAATTTGCCTGAACAAGTCTCATGGAAGCCAACCTGGGAGCCAGAAGCTTTCCAAATAGGTACCAGCAAAAGCTTCAGACGTAGTCTCCGAGTATGAAGCAAGAGCATCATAATACCACACCAAATCTACCTAAGCCTGAACCAGATTCACACCTTTTTAATCTTTAAATCAAGGGTTCTCTGCTGACAAAGAGAGAGATGCTTATCAACCCAGTTACGTCAAACTTAGAAACCGTGTCAATTTTGACATTTGACCCACTGACCCTCAAGCAGGCACTGCAGTCACCGTGCGCTGCAAGTAAAGGATTAGTACTTGGTGCTGTGAGAACTTCACAGTGAGCTCACCAAGCATCCAGGAATCGATACCTCTTTCACCCAGATGACCCTATACTCGCTCCCAAAAGAGTGCAGCACCACAGTAGCTTGCGTCTACAACGTAGACAGGGAATGTAAAGGCAATCTCCCCCCGAGCGTCTCAACATTATAACAAAAGGGCATACAAAGTGGCTGCCCCACATCCCCCCTGCTAGGCAGCAGCCCCAACAAGACCAACAGCACCAACGCGGCGCAATACAGTCATTGCTAGGTTCACTCAGCCTCAGCTCCTCCACCTTTACAGTGCGTGCAGCGACAAATTTCCTCATGCAGCCAAGCCAAACAGCTAGGATGGAAGCCAGGCAGCGATGCACAGAGTCAGCTATTACCTTTGCCGCCCCCACCCAGCCGCAAGAAGAAGCGCGCCTCACAGCCCTGGCTATCCACAAAGGCGCTCCAAGCGCGTGTACGCCAAGATGGAGGCTCCCATGGGAGAATAACTGGAAGGAAGTTTGGTGGCGCCTACTCCAGCATGGTGTGGTGGGAGCAGGGGGCCACGGATGGCCCATGAAGCGGGGGACAGCTTGCTCTTGTGGCTGGCAACACTCAGCCACATCGCCACGTGCTGCACAGGCGCTACAGCTGCGGGAGCACGTCTTTTGGACTTGCACAGGAGCTTCAGCCATCAGACGAACCATACAACACAACTTCCCAGTTTCTGTGCAGCTGCTACCACGGCATGTGTGGCTGCTAGAGCAGCCACGCCAAACAGTGAGGAAGGAAGTGAGGTAGTATGTTGTGTGCCTAGCTGCCCTGACTGCCATGCTAAGAAGAGCTAGGGGTTTGATGTGTAGCACGCTAGCCAGGACAGACTTAGAGCCTGCAGTAGTAGAAACTAGGGCAGTTGATCTTCTCCTCGCAGCCTTAAAAGACTTTGCATCCTGCCAAGGTAGTGTCTCCAGTTTCTCTGACCTAGGCCAGGCTCACCCCTTTGTGTATGCCAGGCCAAATGGCTCCTTGGCTGTTTCACTGCAGCTCCCTCCCTAGCGTGTCTACCGCCTTGATCCTTGATACGATCTAGGCATAATATAGGTTGCCCAGCTTCCCCTTGGTCTCGGCTCTTAGTAGAACAACCCGACTCTTGTTATCTAAACCTTTATTCCACTGTACTCCTTTCGTGTCTTCCTAGTATGGGCTCGTAATGCTGAGAGTGAAGTGTTGGTGCAGCTGCGTTTTCTGTAGGGGAACTCTCTTCTCTTTGGGTTGTGTTGGAGTTGGTTTTGGCGCACCAGTCATCGCAATGGCTTAGCTGCTTTTATCCTGGCTAACTCTTAGGTTCCCTAGTTTTTTATGTTGAGTGCCTCGCGGTGGTGTAGCTAGATCGGCCGATTGCCTTTTCACTCTTTACTAGCCCTGTCCTCCTAAACCTCGTTTTTTCTACGTGGGCACCAAAGTATGCAGGCTTTCCTTCCTTCTTTCTTTCCCGTGCTTGACCTTCTCGTACACGTTTTGCCCTTCTTCTCATCACCTTAGTTGTCCCCCCTATTTTCTGTTAACGCTTCCAGCCTGCCTCTCTTGCTTCCCTTTAATTTATCAACTTTCAGTTTCGTTTCAACCTCGTAGTAGGGAGTTTGCTATCTCCCCTGGACCTATGTATTACGCCATCATCAGAGGGCTTTGTTAGGCAAAAAGCAACGGCCTACATGCTCATGACTACATCCACCCACATGCCTTGCATCAGAGCCTGTGGGATCTGATGCAAGGGCTGAGCTTGTGGGCCTCGTCACACGTAAAAATAAAAATACAAGCCAAAAAACTAAAAGCTCGTTCTCACGGAGCTTTCCTCCCACATAACCACCGCCGTACAAAAGTGGGCCAGAATTTATTTAAAATGGATGGCTTTCCCTTTTAACCATGACCCCACATTCCCCCAATACTGGAGTGAGCACCCAAGAGACAAGGTCTTCGGAACGAACTGCAATGCTTTCTCCTCCCAGTTCTCTTCTATCACAATAAAAACAATGTTCTTAGCAACAAAACCTGCCATTAGCTCTGCCGCCCTAGACGCAGAGACAACAACCACTTTCATGCTCCTCCCTTCCTGGAGTAAAAAGATGGCAACAAATCCTTATGCATCACTCTGCTGTTAATTTCTACACATGTATAAGTTCTTGGGCTCCATTCATCAGACAGATTATTGCCATTTGGAACACCAAAAGCAGAAACTGTCTACAATATAGACGGGATTCATGGGCTTGCCAAACAAAATTCTGAGGCAAAATGGGAAATCTGGCATACCGTCAACCTCCCCCCAAAAATTATTGTTTACAGACCACCTAGAATTATTTGTTTTACAGAACATTCCCCTAGAATTGTTTGTTTTACAAAACATTCAGCGACCATCCCCCCACTAAGGGGCTTTGGAGCCCTGGGGGGTTGTGTGCGGCCACCTTGACCTCCCACAAACTCAAGGAGGAAATGGAGGCTGAAAAAGATAATAAATAATGAGTTCAAAACCGCAAGATTCAGTTGATAGCTACCTCGTAATAATTTGCTTGTTCATATTCCTCTATTCTACATTAAGTCTTACTGATGACTACCACCCTTCTCTTTCCTGCTGCTCCACCCTTTATTCAATCACTACCGCTGTCACTCTCGCTGTTGCTGTCACTGCTGCTGCTGCACGCCTTGTGTGCTTGCTTTGGCATGAGCGAGCTGCTCAGGTGCTAGACCTGGTCTTGCGCACTGTCTGCAACACCTGCGCCTTTGTCAGTCTTCCAGCTGCCTTAGCTTGCCGCACAGATGCCATCACTGCAGCCTGTGCTTGCACTGCATCCACGCCTTTGTCCCACAACTCCTACCCCTCATCCGCTACATGCTGCGCTGGTAGGGGCTGCCCTTTGGGCATCTCGGCCCATATTACTAGAGGATGACTACTAGAACTCCCCTTCACACCTCACAAGGCCCTTAAGATAAAACAAGTACCCTGGACCAACCTCACAGCTCTGACAAAGCGACCCAACACAGCTCCGTTCCAAATCTGATCCATAAAGTACAAGATTGGAGGGACCGGATCTACACTGATGGCAGTCTTAAAAAGCACAAAGAAGGGCATGACACCCGATCAGACGTTTATCACCGTCATTTAAACGTATCACCATATCACATTATGTGAACCCAAGAAGTGTAGGTATAACTGTTGCCATCTTACATGCAACTATATCAGCTGCAGTCATACACGGCTACTCCCATGAAGCCATAGAAAGCCTAACCTCAATGCTCCAAAAGCCTAAAAAAGCAGCTCTTACAACCAAACCTCCACCGCCACCGCATCCAAGGGGATGTCCTTCGATCCATTGCCAAAGCAATTTGCCATTCAAAATTGTCCGTTTCTACTAAGTCAAGTATCACGCCAGCCCCATTTGGCAAAGTACACGCTGACGCTCTTGCTAGGGAGTCAATCGCAACCTACTCTGTCATTGCCAATACCTCCAAAAAACAAGCAGGGTCTGAGGGAATCCCCTTCTACAACATCTACGGGCTTGCAAAAGAATACGAAGAACATTGAATTATACAAAATCACCCAAACACAGCCCAGTCACCTACCTTAAGGCTCTGGAACCTATCCAATTTACCATGATGCCTGGCAAGCACACATGCACCCCCTCCACAAATTAGGAATTGCCAATACCGTAGCAAACTATCATGAATACTACCAGACCCTTATCAAAAATGGCTCTGCCAATAGAGCCGCTAACAACGCTTACCTAATGCATTGTCATGAAATACAGCTCAGGAACCCCGTACAACCAAAAACACGCGGTACGGTCTGAATGCTCGACAAGTCTACCTTTCCCTCTCTGCCCAAATTTAGATAGTGCCCTACAAAACCTCTCAGGGTGGCAACACACACAAATATGGAATATAGGCAGCAGCAAACGTCTGGCTATGCAAAAATTTCCCCAGATTTCTAAAACAACTGAAGCCGGAATTGCACCAAATCGGCTCTTTCCATCTCGTTTCTTGGCTTAAACAGGTTCACCTTCTGTTGCCCCGATATCGTTCTAGTTTCTCCCATCTCCGTTTACATACGGATACAACAAATTAGCAATTGAAGGGGTGGGTTCTTTGGAATTTGTTGGAGTGGCAAGAGGCAGCTGAGGAAGAGCAACTCAGCAACACCACCTATTGCCGACACATCCACCTTTCTGATCAGGACCGACACGAAGATCTCGGCATACTCTCAACGTGACATCCACCTCATTGGAATCAAGTAATGTGAGGACATTATACCTCAGATCAGCTGAACGCCGTGCAGGAACAGCACAAAGACCTCTGCAATTTTTTCCAAGGAGCCTCCACTATCCTCCACACCATCCTATTGGCCATGGACAACATCCACCCATTGGAACCTTTTAAGGAGCTGGATATTGGTCCTCAAAAAGTTAGGAAACTTGCCTCCAAGATTCTTGTGCATTCTGTCAACTATGCTGCAAAACTTGTTCATACATACAGACGTGACCTTTACAGTGCCATCACCAGCTTTTCCATCTAGCCGGCTTCCAGCCAAGCCTGCAATGCTCCTAATTCCATTATTTTCTTTGCCCTATTCTTTTCATTGAAGGTGGATGTGCATTATTTTCAAGGATCCTAATTACAGTTGCTCAGAAGCGTGGATAATTGGTAACCAGCCGCAAAATTACCTGCTTATGTTTGCCTCTCTACCGACCTGATCTGGCTTGCTGTGCAAGGAAACAGGCAGGTGTTAATCAAGGAAGCCGGGCCCTGAGCCCATGCAGCTATTATATAATAACAGCCCAGTGAATCCGCAAGGGTCTTCAGGTGTTGTAGTCTGTTAGTTGATCAGGAAAAGAGGGCTCTGTTCCATGCTGGTAAACAGCTCGGAAACCACAGAACCAAGGATGTCAAGGATGTTAATAAAGGATGTCAGATCAGGTCACATTTCCTTCGTTCTTTTGTTAACGGCTTGGGCCTCATCCCTGGGGAGGGGGGCAAGCTCGTACAGGGAATTGAAAATTAATTTGCCCAACTTCTCTGGTCCGCATGCCTGCCCCCCTTGAATTAGTCACGTACATACAACCCCGCCACCAATAAGTTAAAAAAGACATTTTATATTGACACGCCTTTGCAACCAGCGTGTCGCTAAGGCAAAGTGATGAAGAAATCATTTTCGAACTTGGGCACATAAGTATGACAGGACTAATGCAGAGAGGGGAAGGCCCAAAAGGAGTTAGGGTTTTGCATGATCCCAGGGTGTGTGTAATTAGCTGCGGCATGAACCTCACTTTTCAAGCACATGAATACCGTATGCCGCATCTGACCATTTGGAGCACCAAAGCTTGTTATTTTTGATGTTTTGGAGGTCTTGGAACAAAGACCTTTGCGGAAGAAATGGCCTATGTGCCTTAGGTTTGCGCTTAGTCCTGTCAATTTGTACCCCGGGCAACTTATATGTGGATCTGAGCACACGCTCTGGTGGCTTATATTCTTACAATGCCACCTTTAATTATAATCGAAATTTGCAAAATTGGATCCAGTTCAATGATGTGGTGTGTAAGAACTTGCCCCTTAAAAGCAAAAAAAAACGTTTTTTTACTTCTGCCTAGCGCCCTCCTATTTCTGAAATTTGCTCTTGCAGGCTAATCAAACTCTATTGCGAAGACATAATATGTTATGGCCAGCTATCAACACATTGTACAGGGCAGCCATGAAGGAAGATTTGAATTCATACTGCGTCACTCATCTCATTTTGTGCTTGGAATTTTCCCACGAATGGGGAAACGGAAAAGATGGAAGATGGACGAGATGATGGCATACCGCTCGTTTAAAATATTGTAATGTGTCTGCTGTCTACCACATACAAAGAAGATATAAATTATTCAAGACCAGCCCATAAAAAGTGCTTGACGCGGCATATGTTATATATGTTTGTGCGCCGGGTTCCGGCCAGGCACTTTGGCCTTCAAATTGGCCTTCAAAGTGCCGGCTGTGGGCGCAGTGTGGGGTTAATGAGGGTTGTGATGGCTTTTCATCGGGCCCACTGCTCTCGCTAGACGTGCGCATGTATTGTTGCCCTTGGGTCCGGGCTGGGGTCCCAGGGCCGCCCTTGCCCTGGCTAGCCTGGATGTTCTGTGTTATTTCCCGTGCACAGTGGTTTGATTTCGAACAAGAATTCGATGCTTTATTGTCCGAATGGCTGTGCCCAAAGCTTGAGTGATTCTCTGTACTGCACAGGGTGCCTGGAACCTGGCGTGAGTGGTTTGCGAATCGTTAGGCGCCCAGCCACATCCAACATGTCAGGCGACTCGGGAAATCTAAGCCCAAAATGTGCACAATAAAAAACATTAACCGTGTCATTAGCTTTCCCTGTACGATGTTGTCACGATGTTGTTATACACAGGATGTGACCTTATTTCTTTCGCACGGGCGAAGCTAGATTAAATACCTGTACAAAATAAACAATTACCTCATATCATCTTTTTGAAGCTGCAGCAGTAATGAACAGTTTGGAGGCTTCCAGGGTCCTTTCTGTGCTGGATGAAAGCTTGGAATCTTCAAAGTGAGGAATTCTCGCTGGGTTAACAGCTGACCTCATTCTAAGGCTAGAGGGGATTCCACACTGTGCTTTTGTATACACGGATGCAGGCTCCTTTCGTTTGTGACTACAGAGGTACTTGACACTGCGGAACAGCTTAAAGACCTCCTCGGAGAGGTACGTAGTGCAGCAATAAACCGGCACCAATTCTAGTTCCAGTTCTCCACCGCACATATACCGCACAGGACCTAGTCAACACGTTAGTCAAGCACCGGCATGTGCTGAGCACCAATGCAAAGGGAGTTGTGGGAAGTGAAGCCGCTGCAGTTTCCACTGGGGAGCTTGTGCGCCTTCTTAAGGTCAGTCAACCGCTCACGCATGGACACACACACACACACACACATGCATACAAGCACGCACACACACATGCATACACACACAGACATACACGCACGCACGCACGCACGCATACACACACATACACACCTACACTCACACAACGCATTGTCAGTACACGGACAACATTCCCACACTTTAAACAAAAGCATACACATAACATCTACACACGCATGCAATTTTGCACACAGACACAGATACACCAGTACATATGCAGGGCGTGGCGATGATATTCACAAGTCCTACTCCTCATGCAGCTTAGCGCATATTTACTACAGTTCATTCTGCGATCTTACGTTGGCAAGGTCCTTTCATAGGCATGAACAGAGGAATTTCATTATTATTTTCTAGTACCACATGCAGAAATCCTCTACAGCTTCCCGCCTTCAAACGCTACATACACGTCGCTCCCCTGCCAGCACTCAAGTCATCAATTTCCTAGAGCGGGTGAGTACAAGAAGCTTCAGATGCAACGAGAAGTTTAATTTGGTCAAAGCCGCACCAAAAAGGGATTTGCCAAGGATTTTTTCAGGCAAACTTTTGCTGGCTTTTCGACGACTGTTGACAACTGTCGGCTGTCGAAAAGGCAAACGCCTCAGTTTGATCTTATGGGCTGCTTCCAGTCATTTGCTGCACAGCACAGGATTTGAATGACACAACACTACCTTGCTTGTACAGTTAGACTCGTCCTTGCTCCTCACACATTGTTTTCCCCAGTTGCGCGGATATGCTCAAAAGCGCCTAACCACAACAGTTGAGGAAGATGCAAGCAATCGGGAGTATTACGATGAGGTGAGTGGTGGTATGTGGGTGTGTGCGAGCAGGGGTTTGGAAGTCATGATGAAAAAGCCTGGGCATATTCTGTGTATGATGGGTAGGAAGGTTTAATTTGTTTCCTGTGTATCTATGTGTTCATATTTTTGCATCATTTCCATAATGGGAGTTGGAAGCGAAAAAGCTGGACCACCTTGTGCTCTTAATTATTGCTATATCCAAGTTCAGCTCCACTAGTGGTTTAACGTTCTGCTTGAGCGAGTTGTCTAGGTATACCATTCTAATTGATCACAGTTTGCAGAGGTTTGCACTTTCACTGTCTTACTCCCCCCTATACATTCTGGCTGCTTAAAAATGAAACATTGATCATTGGCATCATGATATGTAAGGTATGCGATGGAGCCCTCCTCTTGGAGTTCCTATGGAGTGAAGTTGTGGCTTAGGTCACTGCACGTGTTTCTCACAAATTCACATGCACAAATCTATCCACATGGTGTTTGGTCGTTTCTTACATGCCCAATCAAGCAATACCCCCTTCCCAAATTGCATGTGTTTGAGTAGATGCCTTTAGAGCCATAATCATAGTTGAAGGTGTATCTTTAGCAACCTGCGCCTGGCAATCGTCATTTTCCACAACAAACTAACTGCAACGTTCATCTTGACTAATTCTTCTAGACTGAAATGCTGCAGGAAGTATGCCTACCTAATCCATTTAGACCACCATGACTATTTGACACACAAACATACACATTATACATGCACGCACGTGCACATATTCATTTACAATGTCTCACCCTAGGTGCGCACGCGCGAGGAGAAGGCGGTTGCTGAGGCCCTGGCCTTAGAGCAAAAGCTCAAGCTGCAGCGCGTGGAGCTTGCACGTCAAGCACACGCGATCCAAAACGTGGAGGACAAGTCCAAGTCTGAGCTGTACCAAGTGCAGGTAGGGCAAGGGCTGTGCCATTTTCTCCTCATGAGACTTTGTAAGGCACTTTGTAAGGCATTCTTGCCAGAGTAGTGCATGCTGAAATATACCGTGTTCTTTGCCGTGACAAACTATAATGAGTTGAAAGCTGAGCTGCCTCTCGTGCAGGTAGGGATGATTTCATGCTTTTTTAAGTTTGTACGTGTTAAGGGCGACATGCAGACATGCTTGCTGACGTTCTCCAGAATAAGTTTCCATGTCTGCATAAGAGCAGTGAGGGTGTCACAGAAGGAGGTCCAGGCGTTTTGGAGTGGAAATGTGTCAGCCGGGATTGTATGAGTGGACGGTTTAGGGCTAGAACTGTACTACCATATTAAGAAAAACATCATCGCCAAAGTTGGCCACGTTTTGAAGAAGTGGGGGCATTGATCAGATCGCCTAAAACAGGCAGAAAAAAATTCAGTTTTGGAGGTTGCGGTTTGAGTACCACATTGCAAGAAATTATTATCGTCTTTTAATGCATCCAAAGGCAAGATGCGGTGAATTATCAAGTGCTGCTTGCCGGGTGCATGCATCCTCTTCCTCTAGCCACTATCACTGCTACTGCTCGTGCGTGCTGATGGTGTTACTTGAGTGCGGGCAGCCTTGGTGCGTGACCTCGTCTGCCCAGCTGCTGGGTTGCTCTAACCTGCTCTGCCTGCGCAAATGTTGTTCCTCTTCAACCCCTACGCCTTCCTCCCATTCATCTTTCCCCTGCCACACAGCTTCCCCCTCATGAGTGCCAATTCCTCTGTGCATAACAGCTGTGCCCCTGAGGTGTTCCTACAACCAAACCGCAATTTTTCTTTGGCCTGCCAATCAGCCTTTTGTTGGCTGCCTCCTCTGCCTCGGCGCTCAGCCTGTTCTGATTTTGCTTGCTGGCTCGGACTCTTTAATGCCAGCTGCTGCTTGAGTGTCGCCGCGGCTTGCTTTCCGGAATCCCCCCTCGGGAGCAACTGGTGCTGGGGCTGGGGCTGGGGCTGCTGCTGAGGCTGAGGCTGAGGCTGCCTGTGGGACAGGGGGCGGGGGTACCTCTCACTTCATGACCAGAAGCGACCTGGACAGGGTTAAATTCACCAACCCCGCACAACTCCACAGGGTCAAAATAAATACGCACCCCGCAGGGCAAAAATTGATTTTTATGCGGGGTGTTCTCCCTGAGGTACGGTATGCATCTTGAGGGGATAAGTGGCTGATTTGACTGTTAGTTTTGGGGGGGAGAGGGGGAGCGCAAGTGTGTACGGTGTGTACATATTCGATACATGAGTGTATCAGTGTTTTCAGGGATGAATCATACGGCGTAGGCGTATTATACGTCGTATCGTATTTATCACGTATTTAACCGTATTTTTCAAATTGCTCCGTATATTACGATTTTGGGCACTTAACGGATTTTGCAGCCACAAGCCCCCGCCCCAGAGTCCCCCAGAAGCACTCCCATGCCCTCTAGAGCCCCCCAGAGGCACTTCCAAGCCCTCTAGAGCCCCCAGAGGAACTCCCAGCCCCTCAGAACGTAGCATGATCACTTGCTTATTGCTACCACAACCCAGAAGGTGGTGCCTGTAGCGTAGATAAATTGTGCAACAGCTGCATCCACACAAGCCTTGGTCACTGCCCTCTTGCTGCAGGTGCCCAATAACTGTGTAGATGCTGCTGCTGATGTGCTTGCTGTAGTCCTGTGCAGGTGCCTCTCGTTACCTGCATGCTCCTCCCTCTGAGCGCTAGCGTCGGCAATTTCTCCCATTGCTAGCGAGCGCTGCGACTACGCCCTGAGGATTCCTGCCGGGTCAGCTTTGCATGCTGCTACACCTACGCTGGGATTCTGCCTCATGAAGTGCTCGCGGATGCGGGGGGCACCGCTGCTAAAATCTCGGAATTCTGACATCTGGCATCTGGCATCTCGTAAATCTGCCCCTTCTGTCCCATAACAACAACACGATGCCACTCAAAGTCTTTACCAGGAGGCATTATAATGTTCTGGAGGCTTGGGGGACAATTCGTGGTGGTTAGAGGGTGGCTGGTGCAAGCCCAGGGTACCCCCCAAAATAGCATAAATACGTTTTCGTATTATACGCGTATTGCGTATTATTAGCGTATAATACCGTATGGGACGTCTCAGAAGTCCGTATGACCCATCCCTGAGTGTTTTTGTAAAGGGTTTGGGAAAACCCTGATTTCATATCACCCCCCAATCTGGGAATTTGAGAAATTGGGTTCTCATATCGATTTTATTTTGCTGCCCCAGCTCGCCGGGAGGCCTGCGGCTTCCCGGAATATGGTGCCTGGTGGATGTTAGTGATTTGTAAGGTTCAAAAGTATTGCATTAAAAGGTCCAGACCTAAAGTTGTAAGGAGGAAACTGTCTCCAAAAGTTTCCTAACTGAGTCCTTTGTCTAAACAGTTCCACGGCCTTTTTTAATGCTGAATTACTCCAAATTAGCCCTGGCACCTTCACCATCACCAGCCCTGCTAACTTAACCCACTCCCCAATCCTGGCAACTCAGGCCTTTTATGGTGGGGTAATTTGCTCATTTGAACATGATAACTAAATGTTTGGAATTTGTTTTAAAAATTGTGGTGTGGAACGCCTTCATGACCCTCTGAGGGCCACAGAACCGTTTTACACAGGGGCCTTCCGACACGCCCAAAAGCTTGATATCATATTGATTATAAAAGTCGGAAACCTATGTTTTTATATCGATTGATGGTATATCGACAAAAAAAAACTGGATTGTATATCTGACAGGCTTGTGCGATCACGCCGTGCTAGAGCAATTTCGACCGTACTTACGATACCGTACCGTAATATGCCGTACCGTACTGAACTAATACGGTGGAGTCGACTAGTACGGTCTTGAACGGTACAGGATGGTGGTCACCGTATAGTGCAATTTTTTGTGTAATTTGGCCGTTTGGCTCCAATTTCGACCCAAAACGTGTTTTTATTTTGCAACAATTGTTCGTGTATAAAACGCTAATTGTTTACCAGTATCAATTACTGTGTCCTTCTTTAGATTTCCATGCAAGCCACTGCTGGGCCCTTCCCCCGAGCTGATGCAGCCCCATCCCAGCCTCAGGGTCATCCAGGGAAGCATTGTGTGGCGTCAACATATGAGAGGAGCATGCGGGGGGTGGAATTGGGAGGTGTTGGGGCGGAGAGGCCATTCTGAGCCAAAATTGCACTGGCAGTGCCAGCTTGGCACCATACCGTACACCGTCTAGACGGTAAAATACGGCCGCTAAAATTTGGAAATACACCGTCTTTTACAAAAAGACGGTCCGTACCATACTCAAGGTACCGTACCGTCTGACCGTCTGAGCACAAGCCTGATACCTAGAGCTCAAATTGTATGAGGAAACTTTGATTTATAATCAAAATAGATTTGATCAGGCAGAGGGATGCAATAAGGTTGGCTGGTTGGAGGCTGAGTTTAAACAAGGTGAGACTAGGTCAGTGCAGGTTGCTGTGTAGCACTGATGCAGTAGGAGAGACAGCAGAGGTCGTCGTTCTAGCTTTATCTAATGTTTGTGAAAATGGTTGTGCCTCTGTTTCCGGGATTGTGTGTAGTGCACATGCTCCTTTGCGTTTACTCTTGCACGGTCACAAGAGCCTTCTCAAAAACATTCAGATCCTGATCTGTATGTTTTTGAGCAGGCTTAAGGCAAGTAAACTTGCTGAGGCCTGATCATACTGCTGTTTGTCTTTTGTACATGAATGCTTGGTCTTGGGTAACCAGCATGCTGTATGGTTGTAGGCGTGCATTTCAGGATGTTTCACTTTATAACGGCGTTAACACGTTTTTTTGTTGTGTGTTTGTCTGTGCAGACTAGCACAGCAGCCCAGCAGAGCACCATCAATCAAGAGGCCCTGCTGACACGCGACACCGACATTGAGAGTCATAAGGGCGAATACGAGAACCTGGTCAAGGAGGTTTGTGAAATTTTCTTTTGGCCTTGTTGTGAGGATACCAGGCCGGCACGTGCTCAACGTCAATGCGTGCACACAAATCACACACAACATGTAAGCCAAACACATGTGATTGATGCCATGAAGAGCCAAGGTAAGGGCGAGCTGTACAGTTGGATTCAGGGAGGTGCAGCTGTGTTTCGCATCGCAGTGTGTACATTAATGTGTGGAGTGGTTTTCACTGCCTGCATATAGTTTGTTTTTCTGCATGCAGGAACACGCCTCACCAGGTATGATGCCAATCAATACTTAAAGGACTTTGCGAAGCAGATGTGTGCACAAAGATTTCTCTGTTGTCCACTTTCCTAGTTGTATGCAAACTCTTGCCGTTATTTGACATTTTAAGATAGACATTATGATGCAAATGAATTTGTGCGTTTGTGCGCAATCCCCAAGGCAAGCAAGAGATACAAGTAACCTTTTCATCCTTAGATGCAGTACCTCATCTGCTCATGAGCCTAGGGATGCTCCAAGAAAAGAGCAGACTATATTTGTATCAGCACTCATGATTTCCAAAAAATTTCTCACCTGGTTGCAGTTGGATGAAGCAAAGAGCGCACTAGCCAGTGCGCGAGAGCAGCACAAAGAATCTGAAGCCATGCTTAGAAAAGCCAAAAAAAGGGCACAACAGGTAAACTTGTTGTGTGGCACCCTTTACTGTCAGCTGTGTACAAGTAGGGTGTTAAAGGAAACGTATATACCAATTTAATTTAAGCTTGATTGACAACAAAAAAAGTTGTCCCGGGCATGCACGTCACACATAAAGTGTCAGAAGCCTTAAGTGAGAAGTCACACTAATTTAGAGGAGAGTTCAAGCCAGGGTTTTTTCTAGCCACGGCCACTTTGCCTTGCCACTATTTGACTATTTGATGACACAGCGGTGGTTTCTGCTTGCACTGTTTTTACAGGATGTCGAGGCTGTAATTGGTGACTATGACGGGGATGTGGGCTCAAGAGACAAGGAGCATCAGGCAGCGCTAAAGGAGTACAACATGATATTATTGCAGGTAGTGATTGGCATATAAACTTACCTTGTTAAAGAAGGTCAAATGCACTTGGTCTTTGGCAGAGGGGATCTTTTCTCTTACCTGTGTGCTGCAAGCCTGTGTAAGTTGACAATTCAATGCTGCAGGTGCACGTGCCATTCTCCTGCATGCGCTGTATAGTCAGCCATTGAGTCAGAAGTTACAACCTATCTCCTTGTGGTAATCCTTATAGTGTCACATGCATCGTCCTCACAAACTTAAGGCCTGAACTCTCATGTACTTGCAGCTTGAAGAGTATGGTAAAGGCCATGCAGGGATGTTACAGGAGCGCACGGAGTATGAAGAGGAGCAACGGCGAGTTGCTCAAGAAAATTTGCATGTAAGTGTCTTATGCGTACTACCAAGGTATTTTTGCTGTACGACCGTTCAGGGAGAAATGGTAACCAGTCAGATATGTGTCATGCCTTTGTTGTCATACATTTGCATACAATGAGGCTGTTTGTATGTACAATAGCTTTTCCTTAAGCCAAGTTGCTCAGCGCTTGTGTGAAGCTTGCACCCCACCCCCCTCCCCCAAAAAGGTTAAATATATTCTGCCCTGACACATTATTCCTTTCTCTGTGCCTGTGTACGTGTGCAGAATGCGTTGCAGCAAGTGCGCATCAACCGCGCAGCCAGAGCAATCCAAGGTTTCTGGAAAGGCATTAAAGCTAAACGCACTTTGGAGGCCAAAAAGAAGAAAAAGGCAGCACTGAAGGCAAAAAAGAAATAGAAACAGACTGGCCCTTAAGAATAGACTTACTTGACTTCCCATTGAGTATGTTACGATTAAATTCCAGGTGGATCAGGCGTATACCACCCTCACTTAAACGTTTCCCACTATGTAAACCCAAAAGGCATGGGTATAACCAACACCCACCATCTCACGTGCAGAGCTAGCAGCTATAGCAGCTGCAGTCACACATGGCTACTCACATATAGCCACAGACAGCCTCACATCACTGCACTAAATCAAAAAGCAGCTGCCACACCCGAATCTTCAACGCCACCACATCCAGGGAGATGTCCTTCAATCCATTGTTATTGCGATCCGCCAATCACCATCGCCCACCCACTTCTTCAAAGTAAAGTCCCATGCCGGTATTATTGGTAATAGTTTAATTTAGTTTGGATTACAAAAGCCTCCAGCCTGGCATGGCTGCTCAACCTATAGGTCCCAACAAATAAATCAATCAAAAATATCGACAGCTGCACTAATAAATTTGTAAACTTCTGAGTTATGTTGAACTACAAAACCTTTGATATCACCTTCAGAAATATTATCAAATTATTGGATGAACTGGTGCCGTAAATGTTCGGTACCGATACATGAAAAAATGAGCGAGTGCTTTTTATCTTGAATATAATCCCCGTTTTCACACAAATTGCAAACCCGTGCACTCCTGTCCGGACTCCTGCCATATAAACCAGTTTCACACTTCAACCCATGTCCTCGAATCCTGAACCGAGCTACGTTCCTCATGACACTTTTGCTCAGAGCCATCTTCAAATACTCCGGC
>Ga0307942_1000967_pt1 | contig 22011 bp, 18 predicted proteins | sample OrgLakmetagen175_FD_201846 | JGI IMG/M metagenome (GOLD analysis project Ga0307942, IMG submission 201846) | Saline water microbial communities from Organic Lake, Antarctica - #175 | ecosystem: Environmental > Aquatic > Non-marine Saline and Alkaline > Saline | place: Antarctica: Organic Lake... | reverse complement strand
ATATCCACGTAACATTCCTCCCCCCTTGGCAACTCCGTCCTCGGAGTGGACTAGGCTCCCTGCTAGAGTTCCAGGTGGAGGATCAACTCGCCAGAGGTGCCATAGCGATTGACTAAACAAACACTTTGCATCCCAACGTGTCGAAATTTACCGGGTCGGAACATTGCCTGTTTGCAACTACCAAGGTTCGAACCCGAGACCTACAGGTCATCCGCGATTTTCCGCGGTGGGCTACTCCAAGACTTCGATGCCAATGAAACGTTGAAAAAGGGTAATCCGACAGATGCCATTTCTGTGCTTCGTGCGATACATATACCCACGTAACACTCCAAAGCTGCATTGTGGCGTCCCCTTTCTTTGCCAATGCAGAGGTAACTGGGTTTTTAAGTCAGGACAACCATCTAACAAAGGAATAAAATGGAATACGCTCCCTAGTATATGTCAGTCCTGAGAACCTTCGCACATTTGAAGAATATTTTTGCAAACTTTTGTTTCAAGGAGCTCCCTCACTGTTGGCTTCTTGCACTCATTTTCCCCCTGGACTTTCAGTTCAGACACTTTCTGGCTTACGCATCCTACTTCCAGGAGAAACCTAACACCAAGGCATATTTAAAAGATCTAGCTCACTTTTCGGATAAAACAGATTGAGCAGATACCACCACAAATTAATGATTAAGATGGCTGATGTGACCCCTTCTGTATCTTCATATGTTTTCCCTCCACACACAGTTACGGAGTACAGTACTGCCATAATTCAATTCTGACCTACTACCATCATCCACAATTAAAAGACAGTGGCAGCACTGAGTATGAACATGCCTCGCAAATAATTGACATTCTACTTAACAGCGCGGGGACAGTGCACCTTCTCCTCAATCCTTACACCTGACATGACACGACTGAGTGCAGTACAACTCTTGTCTTATTTAGTCCAAAAGAGTGACACACTCCCTTTCACTTTGACTGGACTGAAGTGAGGAATTTGGCTCTATCTATTGGAGTGACATATTCAACCGCCTCAGTTGCTATGTGGTACTTGTTATGCCCTTTGTTTCTACCACCCTTCCTTTCCTTTTTATCTTTTATTAGCAAAGATACAGATACTGGGAAGGGTAAGGGTTACTTCTCTGCAATCAAATGTATTAAGAACGACAGGACTAAAAGCACACGTCATGCATCTGTTCCCTAGATGGGTGCTTTTCAGGGGGAATGGCACAGTTATTTGAATATCTTGCCAACCACTTAAACATAACTCAGTTTGGTGCGCTAGCTGTCCCACCAAGCAAAGAGATTGTCCTGTTTTTATGTTTTTATATAAGCGTTATCTGAAGCCACACATTGTGTTGCTCAACAGCAAATTCAGTGACAAGACGTCAAGGAGGTGAGGCAGCTCTGAAAATGATTTACGTTTGTCAAGATTAAAATGAATTGAGGCGGCCCCAGCTGAAAAGTGTGTAACAGCTTTGAGAACGTTGGTAGAGGAACTTACACCCACAGAGTGTAGCATGCAGGTTCGCTTCTACTACTGTTCACAAAGCACACTGCCTCTTGAAGGCAACGATTGAAAACCTCATCATTTCTGTGTACAAAAACATGCACTTACAGTACAAATCGAACCCGCTCAAATATCATCAATCATAAGTCTCTTATTAAATGGGTATTCGAGCATAAATGTACATTGAGGCCACAAGCGACTGTAAAAGTTATAAAATGTGTCTCTGGCAATTTCCCATGGACAACATGAGATAAAAGGGGTGCCAATGAGGTCACTACTTCACCCCAAAACACATTGGTTATCTCCCATGATGACCCATCTAAATTAGCACCACCACCCTCTTCCTCTTCCTTGTCCTCCTGTGGTTGAATCAAATTATGTATGTATGTATGTATGTGTGCGTATGTTTGTATGTGTGTGTGCATGTATGTGTGTGCAGGCTTCGCAGGCTTCGCGCCACCAGACTGATTAGGCCTCATGAGCCTCGCGAGCCAGCAGCAGGGATGCGCATAAAAGTGGGAAAAACTCTCTCGGCACACAATGTGTGCAGCACACAAAAACATCCCAGCCATAACATAAAACGGTGTTTTTCAACACCATTTAACGGTTGCAACTCACTGGTTTTGTTTGAGAAAAACAAGGACCAAAGTTAGGATAAAATTTAGAAAGGAATGCAGGATTGCTGTTTGGATGTGTTGGTAAAAAATATGTTCTTTGCCCTAATACAGTAAGATACATTTAAGTATCCAGGACCCTTAGTTAGCTAACAAAAATGATGGCAGTGTATTTGTATATTCAAAGCGACTAGGAACTTTAAAATTCCCTACCGGATGATTGTAGAGCAGAATATAGTAGTAGCAGAGCAGGAACATTTGTGTGTGTGTGTTTTCAGTGCGCGGGGATTTCCAACCGGTAATGCTCTGTAGAACAGGAGGGTTGCATTATGCTTTTCAGGCAAAGCAACAATACAAAATGTCCATAAGCATTCTAAAGCTCTCTAGAGAGAGAGTCTCTCTACCGGATCCTGCCGAACTGAAGGGTTGCTGCACTATGATATTCAGACAAAGCAACAAACCGAAGCATTTTCTGGATCATTTTAAAGCTCTATGGAGTACCCAACCAGATATGCCCTGCAGACCTGGAAGGTTGCATTATGATATTCGGACAAAGTAACAGTCCAAAGCATTTCCTGGAACATTATAAGCTTGCAGGAATTTTCAACAGGAAATTGCCGAGCAGAGCCAGGTCCCAGCGATTTGCCTGGTCCCGAAAGCAACAACTGTATAAACCTGTTTTTAAGACGCGAAAGGTGCCTCAGGCGAGGATTACACGTGGCAGCCTACACACTCCTCACATTTTTCATCCTGCCTGTTTAAGACCGCAGCCTAAATATACACTTAGATGGATCATGATTTCCTATGATTTCCTACCGCATACTTCATTCTCTTCACACACGCACATCATCTTTTAGTAATCTTCAAGCTCTCTCATCACTGAAACCTCTCAGATTAGGGGGGTATAGATTTTTGTGCTGAGATTTATAATTTGCAGTGACAGTGATTTGCACTATGACATGTTTTAATGCTGGAATTGAGGAAAGATGAAGCTGTTTTGAATTGAAAATTCCACTCACGATAAACAGAAAAATTGTTGACAGTACTAACATGAATAAGCATTGGTGCCACCAATACTGTATTAAGAGCCCTGCACCACCAAAATCAAGAAACGTTGACGAGCAAATCAAAAGAATACCTTTACTAGCTGAGACCTTGTACTGTGTTTTAGATCACCATCTTGGTGCTGCATGCCCACAGACCCCAGAAAGCCACATGTCTTGCAAAGCAGCAACCATCAAGCTACTTCCGCCATAAAATATTGCGTCATTTACCTCAAACGATTACCCACCCACGCAAAGAAAGCACCACAAGCGCGTAGCATCAGACTCTCCCCCTGATCTATTCTTCACCACCACAAAAAACACTGCAGGGCCAGCTTCTCTCTCTCTGCGAGATGATATCACTGGACTATTGGGTTAAGTCTATAATCTCATCCACCGAGCCTGAAGAGGAGGGTGGGTGGGGGGACTGGTCGCGGTCGCTTCCTCTGCGTTATGCATTTGTGTATTATGATATCGTATACAACACTTGGACAGCGGGAATGTCTAATGTATAAACAGGCTTGTGACATACGTACGTTCAACATTCCATGTCCTTTCATTACTCAGTTTGTAGGCATATACATGAGATGAGCCAGCAAAAGGGATGCACATGAACGGGTTGAGCAACTACATATATGTTCCCAAATCCAGCAGCAAGTCATGATCACACAATAGGCGTAGTTCTCCTGTGCTGGCGTGTATGGCCTATTTAATTTTTGTGAATGCCTGTTTCAATTATACAATGCATGGTAAACTCCGTCCTCAATACATACCACCCCTTCCTCGCTCAAATTCCATACACACGCACACACACACACACCTGGTGCCGGTTTGTCTCCCCCACAATCTGCACACCTCATCGTCCTCCTCATTGTCCTCCTGTGGTTGATTCAAATTGTGTATGTATGTGTGTGTGCGCATGTATGTGTGTGCAGGCTTCGCAGGCTTCACGTGTACATGACCAGACTGATCAGGCCTCATGAGCCTCGCGAGCCAGCAGCAGGGATGTGCATTCAAGTGGGGGAAACACTCAATCTTCACATCCCAAGTATATAATCACATATCAACATTCTCTTTGTAGAAAAAGAGTCACTTTTGCACACTTACCTGCTGGCGTGAGGTGGAGGCAACACTGCCTGCCACTACTGCCGGGGGCACGGCGCTTAGAGGTTGTGAGTGGGCCTGCTGAATCAAGTTTTGTATGCGAGTGCATGCGTATGAATGTGTGTATAGGCTGTGCTACTGCACGCGCGTAAGTAGCCTGCATCTACAATGTCGACGGAAAGTGTAAAGGTATGCTTACTCCTGAACGCCTTAACATACTACGAAAGGCCTTTAATAAGGCAAATGCAGCGGTCTACATGATCACGTCCAACCTTCTCCCTAAGCTTTGCATCAGAACTTGTAGGCCTCTTTGCACGTAAAGACATCTCTAAACATACGAACAAAAAAAACAAAGACTCTTTCGCACGGATACTCCCCTCCCACATCACCGCCGCCTTTCAAAAGTGGGCCCTGGTCACTAAAGAAAAAATGGCATCCCCCCTTGAATATGACCCCAAATTCCCCCATTACTGGAGTGAGCACCCAAGGGACAAAGTGTTTGGGGCAAACACCAATGCCTTCTTCTCCCGATTATCTGGGTTCTCCACTGCATCTGCCATCCCATTTACCATGAAAACACCATGCTCTTAGCAACAAGACACGCCATCTACTCTGCTGCTGTCAGCACAGAGGAAACAACCACATTCATGCTCCTCCCTTCCTAAAATAGAAATATGACCATAAATTCCTGTGCATCACTGTGCCGCAAATACCCACGCATATGTAAAATGGGCACCATCCCATCAAACCAACTCCAATATGCAAAAGTGCCCTTCTGGAGCAACATACAAATACCACTTTCTAAATACTCCTGGGAATTGCAGATCATTGCCATATGGAACACCAAGGGCAGGGTTTGCCTCAATGCTCACAACAAAGACTGGCTAAAAGAACTTGCCAAAGAAATCCCTGAGGCAAAGTGGGAAATTCAAAACATCCATAACCATCCCTACCAAACAGCCTTAGGTTCCGGACAGCACTCAGGACCCAACAAAATAACTAAGCTACCAAATGACCACCCTGAGGCCTCAGAAGGCCCAGATAAAACAAGTGACCTGATTAGCACTGACCAACCTCACAATTGTAACATCGTTTACATTGGTTGTAAACATGTAGCAAGATGTTGAGACGTTCTAGCAACTTGTGCACTTGCCGTAGATGTCATACGCACAGGCTGCTTGACAGGTTGTGTGTTCAGGGATTTTGGGTTCATCCTCTGAGTCTTTATTAGATCCTGGCTTGAGGAGGTCCACATCCCGCACCCAGATCTCACATTTCCAGGTGCGTGGGTTGAATGTCTGCTTGGGGATTGACAGTGCCCGTGATAAAGATTGCCTTGTCTCTGATGTTTTGGCCTTGTGGCGAGTCCCACATAATTTTAAAGTGCTGGGTACAACCATCATAGCCTTGCTTTGTCAGATTGTCAATTTTTTGGTCTTCTGATTGGGCGTTTAGCTGAGTGCTAGTATCAGCATTTTCATAGCTAGCTACATAGGTTCTGAAGTCAGGGTTGGCTGAGAGCAGTTCTGCCGCTTCCCACGTGGGTTGCCAGATCACTTTTATCATTTCTTTTTCTTCTGCATAGGATTTTCTGGTGTCCTTTTCCGCTTGGGCTAGCATTTGTGCTCTGTGCTCATACTATGTATCAGAAGGAGGCAATTGAAGCCCAAGTTTGGCAAGCTCTTAGTATATGCTGTTGCACATGTGCGTGAACATGCTATGGCAGACAGACCGCACACTTCTTTGTGGCTCGCTAAGACGTATGTTATTCCTGCTGGCATGTATGGTAGTCAAGTATGGGGTACTGTCTTTTTGCAGGCAGGCAGGGAGTTCTCTAGTTTGCTGTCTATGCTTCATTTGCATTTCTGAAGGGCACGTTAGGTGTGAAGCGGTCTACCACTAACTGGGCTGTACTCTGATAATGTGGACATCAGCCGTTGCAGTTCTACTGGTTCTGGTCAGTTGTCAAGCCCTTCAATAATATGCTTACTAATACCAATAGTAGTGTCACTTTGCGGAGGGTGGTCCAGGCTGATCTCATTTTACAGCCTCGTTCAAGTGCCTGTTGGTCTGCTCAATTGCTGAGCGTTTTTCAAGGACTGCATGCGAGTCATTTGTACGAGCTGTTCAAGCTAGGCGTGCTACTTCCATGCAAGAGTTCACTGCGGAACTGAAGCGTAGGATGAAAGGTGTTAGGAGAGACACTGCCACTGAGTTGGTGGACCCCAACATGCACAACAACAAACTCATCATTCTTGGTTTGCCATCCCATTTTCTAGTAATGGGCATAGGTCAAGGGGTGTTGGCTCTCCCTACTATGATGTTGACACGAAATGAAAGTTGATAAATAAAAAGGGAGCAATAAAAAGGGAGCAAGAGAGACAGACTTGAAGAGATAAAAAAAGTAGGGGGGGCAACCAAGTTGATGAAACGAAGGGCAAAACGTATACGAGACAGGGCTTGTAAAGAGTAAAAAGGCAACAGGCCGAGGGCACGTCTAGGTACAGACCGCAAGGCACTCAACATAAAGACTGGGGAAGCTAAGAGTTAGCCAGGATAAAAGCAGCGAAGCCATTGCAATGACTGGTGCGCCAAAACCAACTCCAACAAAACCCAAAGAGAAGAGAGAGTTCCCCTTAAGAAAAGCAGCTGCACCAACTTGTCACTCTCAGCATTACAAGCCCATACTAGGGAGACAAAAAAGGATTACAGTAAGCTAAAAGTTTAGACAAGAAGAGCCGGGTTGTTTTACCAAGAGCCGAGAGAAGGGGAAGCAGGCCAACCTAGACCTAGAGCAAGGCGGCAGACACGCTAGGATGGGAGCTGCAGTGAAATAGCTAAGGAGCCGGGCCGTTTGGCCTAGCATACACAAAGGGGTGAGCCTGGCCTAGGTCAGAGAAACTAAAGACACTACCTTGGCAGGATGCAAAGCCTTTTTAGTCTCCAGGTGGGATGTTGTATGCTCTGCAACCATTGGGTGGTGTGTCCTTTTGTAATCCATGCCGGCAGCATTTTTCCTATCTACGTTCTTTTTCTTGTCTTTTCAGCAAAATCACGATTGATATTGAGGAAAAGTAGTGGGGTTTGATACATTGGAAATATTGCCCGTTGTAAAACCTGAACAAAAAGTCCTTTCCTAGCAGCCTTTAGCTTTCAAAGCACTACATCTCTGCTTCACGCAACGTGAAAATTTTAATTGAGAAGACAGCTCTATTACGCTCGTTCAGTAGGCAGGGGGAATTCAAATCTTTTGTGCGAGCGTGCATTACACAAGTCACTCGCCTGCAAGAACTAGAGTCTTTCTGCAAGCAGAGAGCTCTGCAGTTTGTACATCGGGTGGCTGATTGGCAATTTAGTAGCCTGAAATAATTAACCTTGCAATTCACACCAGCTTGACCTCAAAAACTTGCGTCACACTTCCTTGTAAACTGCAGAGTACTCTGCAGCTTGCTGCAGAAGTACTCACATTCTTGGAGGCGAGTGCAACCAAATGTCAGTTGGAACTGTCTTGCCACAGCTTGCGCTGTGGGAACCATCCTTTTTACACCTGTCCTAGTCAGCAATTAGGTTTTAAGTTTTCCCCTCTTCCTCTTGACCTTCGCTTCTTGCTGTCTTGGTTGGCAGATATGGGCGTCAACGGCCCAGCTGCTAACTTCCTTGTTCTCTTCTGGGGTTTCAGGTTTCAATTTATAGCCAGTTCAGTATTCAATTTTTTGCAGGCAGCGTTTTCTCGTTCAGTTTTTGGCAGTGTTTTCCCCTGGAAGTTGGCCCAGTGTAAATCTCCCTCCAACATTCGGTGGAGCCGAGCCAGAGTAGACCTCTAACTTTCAAATCTTTCCATTTCATTTATTAGTTGTACTATCATAATTGCTTACCATTTGTGATCTGAAGTTGCTATAGCCAACCATCATTGCTGGTGATAATCACCATGCATCTTAAAGTACATCATAAAACAATCTAAAAACCAGTACTTATTCCTAGCAAGACGTTGAATCTGTTTCTGATAACCAGTCCCTATTGCTGCAGGCTCATAATGACGCAAAGCGATATAATTGAAAAGTATTGTGGCGCTATTTGTCTTGTTCTTTGACTGATACAGCTGCTGGTCATGACAATTTGGAAAACAAGACAAATGCACATTAAAACCCCGGCCGGAGTATTTCATCAGCTTTATGGGCTTACTAAGACATGCTTGCATGCTATATTTACCACCACTGAACTCTCTGTTGCGAAATAAAAAGCTACCTGATCTCCTTGCTAGTGCTGCTGGTGCTGACGCACTTGCTCAAGCAGCTCGTTTGCTCTGGCATTACCAGAAGCAAGATTATGGCTCCTGCCTCCAATGCCTTCCCCACACTCTGGGCATTGGCCCTGTTGCATTGCTTGGCCACATTCAGCAATGAAGTAGGGGTGGCCGTTAGGGCATCTGAAAAGAGATGTGGGTAAGAACAAAGAGCAAATGTTGTTATTTGCAAAAAATTAGGTGCTCAACTGAATAGAATTAAACGTCTTTGTTTAATTTTTTCTTTGCATTGACGCAATTTGCACGTTCTGGCTCCTAATACACCTGTACATGTGCCCACGCAAATAACTTATCACGTCCACCTGAGATCCATAGCGTTGCCTGTCTGCCTGCGTGGCCGCAGCCAAAGCTGCACGTGCACACACAAAATGTCTCATTCGGTGATAGGTGCTGATGATTGTTTGTTGCTGTATCACACTCGATTCCAAGCTGCATTCTTACGCAAAGTCTTACCTGCAAAAAGTGCAGTCCACAATGCTTAAATATCAGCCTACGTACTTAGGAGAGACTTTGAAGGTTTTCTCTATCAACACCTTATGACCTCTTACCTGCAATGACATCTTCCATATCCTGACCAGAGACTTGCTTGAACACTTCTGGCAGCTTGTCCACCAGAGATTCAAAAGCTTTGAGGTCAGCTCTTGCAACACCCCCGCTTGTGCTGGCCAGTGCTGATATGGCAGCACGCCCGGATGCATCAGCCTTAGAACAAGGAGAAATAATATGGTTTGAATGCACGCAAGATGTCAAATCATTGGGTCATTTATGCTGTTTAAGGCATTCACATGAATCACATGAACAAACGCAACAACAAGCACGCAGGGCCATACCTCGTCCAACAGCCTCTTTTGCATTTTTAGGACGTCTTTTGTGTTCTGCCTGGCTGCTTCCAGCAGCCAGCGTGCTTTGGTGACCTGTGCATTTTTGGTGACCAGTGCATCTTTAGTGACCTGTATATTTTTGGTGCCTGTGTATTTTTGGTGACCTGCGCATTTTTGGTGACCTGTGCAGTTTTCGTGACCTGTGCATTTTTGACCATAGAACATTAAACCAAAAGTGAAGTCCAGACATTAAGCCGCTGGGACAGATGCCTAGAGCGACACAAGGAAAACATGTGCAATGAAAGGGTACACATGGTGCGCTTTGCGCTAGTATACAAGTATGGAAACCTAAAACTAAACATGATTTTCTCTTGTTGTAAGCTGCTGAAAGCCACGTATGTTTTGCTTTAAACAGATTCTCTCATAAAGTGCGTTGACTTCACATTCTGAGTTCTATCCTTCAAAAGAATAGTGGCCTTACCTCAAGCGCACGTACAACACACAAGGTGAGCTGCACTCGTGCCCTTGCCACCTGCAGCACCCAAACAAAGGCATGATCACAGGGTTGGAATTGTTTAGGGTCTTTACAGGGTAAGTGCCACAATGTGGAAGTCTTTTGGCTTGGAAGCAATGCCTCTTCTTTCCCAAAGACACATCCCCTAACAAGACATAAATCAGCTGTTCAATTGGCCCAAGAAATGCAGCGTGGGAAAGAATTGCAGAGTTCCGGTGTTAGACCCCCCATAAAACAAATCCGCTCTTGGTTTCTGTATACCTAAGTAGATAACCACCACGTATCCCCTACCTTTAAGGCACTGTTACAAGCTCGAGCTTGCAACGCTTCCTGAAACCACAGTTGAGCTTGGCTGAGGGCAGGAGGATTGCCAAAAAGCCACTGGGTGGTTGCATTCAGCTTGGAGACCTGATTTTGAGCCTGCAGGTAAAAAAAATACTCGTATGATATTGGCTTGCGTGCTGCCATGAACACAAATTTTCCCTCCAGCTGAAATATAGTTGCTTGACCATTGAACATCTGCACGGATGTACTGCACAGAAGCAATAATCGTACCTCAAAAGATGTGACTTATTTATACCACACCTCAATCCAAATTGTTGATTGGCAGACATGTGCATGTAACGGTCTTACGCACCATTTGCTGCAAGGCGGACTGCGCTTTTAATACAAACAGAGGGGGTTCATGATTGCGCGGTGCGCCATTTGGAGCTCTCATGAGGGAATTTAGGCCTTGCTCGCAAAGCTCTAGACCTGTGTTCCATTGTAGAAATTCAAACAATTTGAATTAAACACCACTATTACACATTTTCAATTCAGAGGATGGCTGAGACAACATTGTAGAGAAGCTACACATAATTAATTTCCTTATCCACCCAACAGCATAGAACCTTGTGTTGCATTAGAAATACAGCGTTCCTGCAAAACAATCAGCTCAAAAGCAACAGTGCAATTTTAGAATTTTCATTAGTCGATCATTTTGACCAGTTGCCAAGCATGCAAGAAGAGCAAAAGAAGCAGAATGAAACCTGCAGACTGACCTTTTTTGAGCACATCAAGCGTGCTTTCTTTTGCCTCCATTATGGCTGCACGCAAACGACATAGTTGCCCCCACTCAGGCCCCATTGTGGACACTGCCTCTGCTGCAAGCTGCAAACCAGGATTGGAGACCAGGGCGTGCTTTTGTTGAGGTACATGACATGGTTAGCAAGCAAAGCAGATTGTTGGTGCACAACGTCGCATAGATCTGTAGAAACGGATGCCTGTTTCACAATCACCAAGCAGTATAACACGTCACGTCAGATATTGTGTGCATACAGGATACCAGTTGCCATAAGAGCGATTTATATGGCAGCATCTGCACCTTCAATGCTTGTTTTGGCGCATCCACCGCCCGCTGGTCTCCAGATTCTTGCGGGTTCTGTTCCTGCTGCTCGTCCAACAGGCGTCCAATCCGTGCCATCGTCGCCTCAAACACACGGTGCTTTGGGCTTTGCCTGTGGTCAAAGCAAATGCAAGTTTGTTGCAGGAGATGCTCTACAGCCACGGATATCTGAAGCTAATTGTTTTCACTTCATGGGAAAATGCTCTACAGTCATGAATATATGAACCTAGTTGAAATAACTTTATGGGAAATGCTTTTGGCTACAACACCAGCCAACTGTACTTGTACCATAACCAGAAACTCCCTGCCCACGCATGGACTCATCTACTCATGGCAAAATTAGCATGCAGACGGCAACGTGCAAAATTAGCATGCAAAATTAGCATGCAGACGACAACGTGTCAGATGCAGGATAGTGAGACTGGATAGTGAATCTCTGTGACTCCCCGACACACTTTCTGGTTATATTACCTTCTGGCCTTGGCTTCCAGGTGCTCCAAGCTCTTAACATTGTCTCTGCTCACAGAGAATGCTTTAAGCAAGGCTTGGTCGAGCTCTGCTATTGCGTGAGGCCTGGGAAACATAGGCATTCACTTCAACAAGATGAACACGTCAGCTCAACAAGGTCCCTCATGTTCTATTATGGCTCGTTCAGCAGGCAGGAGTGGGGAACATACCAAAAGCAGGTAGCTTAACAAGGTTGCTAATTTGTTTGACAGGCAACAAACCAAAAGATTTCGAAATGAACATGCCAAAGACATCCTTACTGACGACACCTGCCCCAGAGAGTGCTTTTAAAGTATGAGCTCTAGTAGAAGAGTTGCTAAGTTTATTGCTATGCGACCTTCAGGTTTGGAAGAGCAACAGTTTACTTTGATCGCATATGCTCACTTTCCCCCTGGTGATATTAGGTATATCATACACTGAGTGATAATTGGTATGGATTACCACACGCCAGTTACTTGTTCTCCTACTCATTACCTTGTTAGGGCCCGCAGCTGCCGGGACGCGGCTGTGATGTGCGTCTCTACGGCAAGTGGGACAGCATGACCCTTTGCCTGCAAGCTTTGGAGCTCTAAGCCAATTGAGGAAAAAAATCGCCGGTCCTGGACGTCTACGGGGTAAACAAAAATAGTGTTGCTTGTTAAGAATGCTTGAAGCGCCATTATTTTGCAGCAGCGCAAAACGTAACTTAGGGCAGCGTAACACTCGGTCAACGGCGCAAAAGTAGAGTGAGGAAGGGTGGGACGATGATAAATTTGCCTAGTTTGCAAAGCCAGCTGTTGAAATTTTACAGTAAGGAAGGGTGGAACCATGATGAATTTGCCTAGTTTGCAAAGCCAGCTGTCGAAATCATACAGTAAAGAAGGGTGGGATGATTTTTAAAATTTCCTGGCTTGCAAAGCCAGCTTTTAAAATTGTACAGTAAAAAAGGGTGGGACAATGATGGAATTTGCCTGGCTTGCAAAGCCATCTTTTGAAATCGTACAGTGAAAAAGGGTGGGACAATGATGGAATTTGCCTAGCTTGCAAAGCCAGCCGCTGAAAGCTTACCTAGGACGCACTTCTTCACTGCCCGGCCATAACGTTGCACACCAGAGATCGGCGTTCTGCAACAATTTTAACAACGGGTATATAAGTGTGTAGTGCACTGGATATGATAAGAGACACATACGTGGAAGCGATTTATTGCTCTTGCATCTTAAGCAGTTTTTGCACACGCACACCACACGACATATACCAGGTTACGTACACCATGCACCACACATGCACACACAAACCTGCAGGTGGGACATGAGGGAGGCTTTTCAAACTCCCCAGACAGCAACTTGGGCGTCACCCACTCGCCAGTTTCTGGGTCTAGGTCGTAGAATCTGCGCAAGATAACAAAAACTCAATTGATAGTCGCAGAACAATTCCCTAGTATTTTTCTTGGCAGGCTGTGGTAAAATGCACATGTATGGTTGCCATCGCATAATTACAGACAGTGCAACAGTTCATTAAGGAACCATAATGTCAAGAATGCCTATTGCTCGCACTGCCACAAACAGAGGTCATGCACGCCTTACATATCTGTGTTAATTCCAACAGGATAATTTCGTTCCACTGCCTTATGGCAATGTCCATTGCATTTCGCTACAAGTGAGAGCATCTCTTTCTGATGACATCGTGCAGTGGATGGCTCACATGCAGGCCATATGGATGCTGACTTCGAGGATGTCCAGATAGGACGCCAATCCCTACCCACTTTTCAGCCATATGGATGCTGCCATCAAGCGTCTCCACGGTCCAGACATGCCCACAGCCCAGCTTGATCAAAGGATTTTCATCCACGTCCTCAGACTGGAGATCACTGAGCGTTTCCATCATGATAATGTCCACAACCTGCACGGATGATGGACAGATGACACCACCAATTTCAAGACAGGACTAAGTGACCAAGGCATCAGAACCCAGACTGGAGATCACTGAGCGTTGCAATCATGATAATGTCCACAACCTGCACGGATGATGGACAGATGACACCACCAATTTTAAAACAGGACTAAGAGACCAAGGCCTCAGAACTCAGACTGGAGATCACTGAGCGTCGCCATCATAAAAACGTCCACAACCTGTACATTGCAGCAGTGCAATATAAAATGCATACACGAGATGTAAGATTAGGAATTGTATTCCTATATGTATCATTACATGCATAAGCAATAAACAGACACCACCAATTTTTAGACAGGACTGAGTGACCAAGGCCTCAGAACTCGACAGCGCAGAACCCCACATTTTATTTTGGGAAAAGCACAGTCCATTCGACATCCATCCTTATTGCATAACTCTAGATTTGCCAAAAAACATACGTAGAGAGGCGGGCGTGGTTTGCTTTGTGTGCTGCAAGAGCTCAAGCCACTGATGAGGAGCGCACCTGCGATTTCAAGTTGTCAGGCGCCTTGGCCATGCAGCCTGGGTGCACACACAGCTCGGGGGCGCACACCTCTCCACACACAGACGCACAGCGGTGGCCACAGGGAAGCAGCTTCTCACACCTCTTGTTGCACGGCAGCCTGGTGTTTGTTTTTATGTGTGTGTGTTTTAAGGGGCTCAAAGAAAGCTGCTTTTGATTCATACGACAAATTTTGGTTCAGATTAGCACTTTGATTACTGTTGGACACATACACAACACACACATTCACACACACATACACACACATATACACTCACACACATCCCGCTTACCTGTCGCAGGGTGCACCACATGGCACATTGCAGCTGCCCTTGTGCACACAGCTCCAACTGCAAGAGTGATTTTATAGACCATATCTGTAATTTGTAGAACGGTCGTTTTATCAAAAATTACGGATGCAAGTTGCATAAACAGCCTCTTTGCTTTGAAGCAGCCGCAAACCATACCAACATATCCGCAACGTATCTGCCAACGTGGTCTGACAGTAATTAAAGCAGCGCTGTGTACAAAACAGACCCGGTTGCAAGCCACTTTGTGCAAGAATCAGATTTTAAGGGAAGGATAACACCACTCACACAATACTGCACTGCACGTCTGTGACCTGCAGCCCCATTGTATCAGCACAGCTAAAACTTGTGCCAACGTGCCTGCATGGTCCAGCGCAGACGGTGCACGGCTCTGAGCATGGCTTGGTGCAGGGCTTGGTCACATGCTCACACTTCAAGCCACACAGTCGTTTGCACGGAGGGCACGGGGATCCATCATGGCACGCAGCGAGTCATATTCCTAATGTACCCACCACAGTACTGGGGCTTGTTGCAAGGCACAGCGCAAGGCTTGTGCTGCTGCTGAAAGTCTGTGATGAAGGGATGAGCTGAGGAGCTACCGCCCTGGAGGGTGTAGTGGAGAGGGCAAGGAAACGTAAAGAGACTGTCACTTCAGAGAGGAAGAGACATAGACAAATTGCATGTGCTTTGGGTACCTAGCTGCACACAAAGTATAGTTGTTTTTTCTTATCTCGATAACCAACAAAGCGTTGGTTAAGAAAGGGGTGGCTCCTAGTCTGGCAACCAACACTGGCAGTGCTTCATCAATGCAGCTACTTGTTACCTTCAGAGCAGCAATCCACAGAGGCAAAAGATCACCAGCCTCCCTTTTTGACATCCAATCCATAAAGCGACAAGCCAAGGCAGGAGACGGCGCCTTGGCCTCATCTGAGGCTGTCCAGACATCCACTAGGTGGGCATCCACACCTCGAAGCCAGTCTGTGGCAAGGTCAAAACAGGAAGCAGACAGCGGCACTAGTAACCAGCACTTCTGGCCATGGTTCTGGCCAACCCTAGAAGTGATGATTTCAAAAATAACAGGCTGAATACACTTTTAGAAAGATACAAGGTACGTCAGATCATTCCGTGTGTATGTATAAGGCCACACAAGAATTTTGATGGTATCAAGTTGCCACCTTGGAAAGCCATTCGATACTTTTTGAGCACATCTAACAAACTTTTGGGTCATCAACCTTTTTGCCTGAACAGTTGCCACCATGCGTACATCAACTTCAAATTTAAAATGAGAGCACACCTTTCGTAAAGGCTTGGGGGTGCTTGCTGACCGTATCTGACAGGCAGCCGCCACAGGAGCCCACACACGTGTGTCCACATGATAAGGTGGCCGCGCAAGAGGCTTCACAGAGCAGAGGGTTGGAGAGCACTCCAGCCTTGCGCCCACAAGAGACCTGAGGTCATGTCGTTCAGAACAAATAGAATTGGGGGAGAAGAGTGGACAATGGAACGAGGGGTTTTGTCACGCCGCAAGTGTAGAGGAAAGATGCAGGTTGTGCAGGTTGTGTTCATGACTCTAAGTGTTCCATACACGTAGTTCATTGGCCTGTTACCAATAGCTCGTGGATATACATGGGAGAAAAGATGGTGAAATTGGACGTAAATGGTACCACGGTGAACCGAGACCGACAAAAAATCCAGACACGACAGGAACAATCCCACCCCCCAACTTGACAGACCTTCATGGAATGGCCGCAAACTGGCATCGTGACGTCCACGGGCACCGTGCACTTTTCAGGGCTCTGCACCCTATCTTCAACCTGCGCATATCAGAAACGGCAGCGGATGTTTTTGTCATGGCACATTTCCTGTACCTTATTGACTGATATTATTTTTGCTGCACAGAAAGCCTGGAAGTGGTGGGCTTCAACAATTGCAATAAAACAAGGAGGAATTGAAAACTTACCAAACAAGCAGGCAACCCAAGATTCAAACACCGGGCCTAGCAGATAAGCTGTTATGCATCCTTATCAGCAAGACACAGTCTGGTTAAAACGATGCATACCAGGTGCAAACAAAGCATCACCTGGTAGCACGGCAGCTCGAGTGTGTGGCCGCACTCAGGCATGACAGCCTGCACCTTCACCTTGCACTGCAGGGCTCCTTCACTGTACTGCCTGTATGTGTAGGGTTGGCCAGAATTGTATATACACACCGTATATGACTGTATGTATGGTGATTTCCCTGCCAAAAATACCGTAGATACACCATATATACCTATGAATGTATGGTTCTGGCCAACCCTAAGTATGTGGAATGTGGTAAAAGAAAGCAAACAACCAAAAAATTGACAATCCAAATGTTGATGGCCCAAGTTGCCATCTGATTTTACAAGCAGCAGCAAAAGAGCATTGTATTTGCATACCTCAGGTGGACTAACTTTCAAAGTAGTGAAAAGGCTGAGAAGGTGCCCGTGGCTTGGAGAGAAAAAGGAAACAATGGTTTAGAAGACTGCTGACATGTGCTATGACAAGGTCCCTCTTTCTTGTCTTTTTATGCCCGGCAATTATGCATTCTTCATCCTGTCGCAGACATCAAATGTAGCGGCCTAACACCAAAGCAGCTTCCTTATCAAAGAGTCAAACGTGGAGTGATCACGACTTCTTGTGTAGTTCATAGAGTCAAACGTGGAGTGATCACGACTGCTTGTGTAGTTCATTGAGTCAAACGTGGAGTGATCACGTCTGCTTGTGTAGTTTTCCTTCAGCACTAAAAAAAACCTGATGCCTCATGCTCACCTCCAGCACTCAAACCCTGACGCCTCGTGCCCGCAGGGCAATCGGGTGGGCTCCTTGATGATCCGGAGGCACTTGCCACAGTCCTGGTAGCAGCGCTTTATGCAGGGATGATTGCAGGGCCTGTGCACTCTGTCACAGTCTTGCACACAGCGCACGCTTTTGTGGACTGGATCGTCCACGTGGCACCGCCTGTGTTGTCGACGGGTAGCATGACATAAAATTAGAGATGGATTGTGCTTTGAGGGCTCTTTGTATGCGACTGCAGAACGTGGCGTTTCCTTGTAAAAAAGCACTGGCAGAATTAAGTGGACCAGTAGCAACAACAGTAGTTGCGGCGACAGGGGCAGCAGCAGCAGCAGCAGCAGCAGCACTGCCTCAGGCAAAAATAAGATGTGCTGTTGGCAAATGCATAGAAATTTACAGGTTTCTTCTCCTTTCCCCTTTTTTTCTTTATGGCAAACCTGGGGCAGGGGTGGCCACATTGCAGCAGCTGCTCACACTGCCTCTGGCAGCCTGAATGGCAATAAGTGACCAGAGGTTATTGTTAACGAAACATAAGACCAGGTCCCAATGAAAAGTTGTTGTAGGGCACGCCTGCTTCGAACCAAGTTGGCAGCAGAGGAGGCAGCGGAGTATATATATGGATATTAGCACTCCTCAGCATTAATTTGCGCCCATCGGTCATGTTCTCTACACCCACCTCCATCACCGACCAGCTCCGTCCACTGCGTGGGCTCAGTAATTGGGGTCTCGTGGCCGTGCAGCTGGCACTTCACATTCAGCTGTGGGTAGATGGGAAATGCACGCCAGGCACATTTGTTTGGAAATCCAGCTGCCCAAAACAGCCTTATACTGCTCTGTACCATGATCATGCTTCAAACAAGACATTGATTACCACCACCATACACACTCCTTCGCAATTTGCAATTCTGATTTTCTTGTGTACAAAGTGTCCCTCTGTTTTTTGTTTATTAATTTGAGGGTATCACATACTCCCTACTACGTGAGTAAATAAAGGAAAATTGAAAGAAGAATCTCTGTTTACAATTTCTATCTAGTGTTCCTCTGCTTACTATTTCTATCTAGTGTTCCTCTCCTTACTATTTCTATCTAGTGTTCCTCTGTTTGCACAGAAACATTAATGAGAAATCTAGCAACAGTGATGCTCGACCCAAAATCACGTTTTTGTATCCAGCAATACATATGCATGTACCAGCAATGCCCAAAGGAATTCAAACTCACTGCAGATGCACTATTAGCCTCTGATCTTTCCCCCTTGCACGCACCTCTGTGCCAACGCAGCCATGCTGGGCGAGTTGGGTAAGCACCTGCACCGCAACAGCAAAATTAGTCAAGTGTAGGGTGATCTTTTCATGTTGGGCAACCCTGTACGGCTTTTCCCACGCTAATTTCACCTTCTGGCCTGTTCGTTCATGTGCACACATTTCTTCTCATGCGCTCGTTTGTTCTCATGCGCTCTATACCACAATAAATCATGTCCTTCACGCACCTCACTCCACATTGGAGTGTTTGAGGCATTGGCTTCCAATGTAGCCTTATTACCCAATATGTACATCCCCCATTTGGCCTGCAGGGAACAGGTGAGAGTGCATTCAGAGGAGCAAAGGCCAATTGAAAAGGAGCGACGCTTGTTAGAGGCTCACTGTGGGGTCACATCAACCTAACTTCAGATCAAGTAGAAAACCCACCCTGGACAGCATGACGTTGATGCGGTTCCGCATTTTCAAAAATCCGATGCTGCCGCTTTTGTTGTTGCGGGTGGTGGAGAGGATGATGACCTTTGCCTCTTCTCCCTGCAAGCACAAATGTCATGTACGTGGTTTGGCACACCACAAATGGATTGGGTTGACCAGAGGTATTATGGTGTGTAAACAAAATGTGGAAGTCAGGCCACCTACATTTCATAAGTGCATGCTGCAACTATAATACAACTGCAGAAGCAATTGCTTGGGTGCAAGGCACCCAAATAAGCAAAGCTCACCTGAAAGTTGTCCACGGTCGCAACCCGGATCTGTTTGGCAGTAACGATACGACCACCAGGAGTACCTGAGTAAAGAAGGACAGGAGGTGAGGTGAGGTGAGGCTTGGACACACACCACATTGCACATCCAGCCTTTCATCCGACAAGAACTTTAATCAAGGATAAATGCAACCCAGAGACACTCAGCCTTTGTCAGAGCGACCATCGTCAAGGCAGCACCCTTACTGCACAGAGGCTTGACATCAAACATTGTTTTACCATCTGCTTCAACCTCCTCCTCCACCTCCTCCTCCTCCGCTCGCTGCATGTCCTCTTCATCTCTCTCAGAAGCCACCTGTTTTTGTCGCAAAAACATGTACCTGAGAAACTATCCCAATTTCTTGGCAGCTGCTTTGTTTGGGCGCATTGTACAATCAGGGTTGGCAGAACCATAGATATATACGGTGTATACACGGGGTTGTTGGAAGGGAAATCACCAAATATACGTTCATATACGGTGTACATATACGGTTCTGGCCAACCCTATGTATAATCCCTAACAGTAAGGGTTTAAACGCAAACTAAAAATGCCAGCATAATATGAAAGCGAGGCACCGAATTCCAAGGTGGCTTATTCAGCCCTGAAGCACTTGGTACCATCCTTTTCTCACCATTCGCAGCTGAGCGACACTGAGCTGCTTCCGCATTGCAAACAGCTGGCCAACGTAGGGCACCAGGATCACGATGTCCTCTGGTGAGCAGGTCAACAAAGGGAAGTGATCAGAACAAAGGGAAGTGATCAAAACAAAGGGAAGTGGTCAGAACAAAGGGAATTAATCAGAACAAAGGGAAGTGATCAGAACAAAGGGAAGTGGTGTGAACAAAGCAGGATGAAGATGTCCTCTGGTGAGCTGTTCAATAAAGGGAAGTGATTGGAATTCATAGAAAATGGCTAAAATTGCTGGTTTAGTTATTTCAGAGTGCTCTACATTTACTCGAAATTAGCAGTCATACACACGTATCGGTAGTCATACACATAGGTCAATTGATGAACATAGGTAGCCATAGACATAGGTCGATTGGTAAAGGGTTTATGAATGCACCTGGGGGGATCCCTTGCAGCAATAGGTAAGAAGCCAAGCCCACAGAGTAGCATGCCTCCCAATTGTTGAATTTACTGCGACCATCTCCATCATCTCCTTGGCCGCCCTCTTCAAGTGCAGGGAGGAGGACAAACGCAAAAGGAAACAGTGGCGGATAGATCAAGGCGAGATGCAGCAGGGCTTCCATGGATATCAGAGATCAGCAAGTCACGGGTGCGATCTAAGAGATGCTTAGTTTAGCGGGCTGAGCAAAGGGCAGTAAGGGAGAAAAATGCAATGATGATGTTATGCTGTGAGGTGAGGAAAAGAAGCAGCACCATGTCCTTCCCAACAATGGCAGACGAGGGAAGGCTCAAAAGCAAAGGAGGAGTCTTATATAATCAACAGACAAGCCAAAACTATTGGGCTGTGCAGCACATACCCTTGTGGTCGTGGTCAAGGAAAAAAACATCCTGCTTCATTCCCGGAACGTGAGGGTAGGTCAGCACTTTGGGGGCGTCCGTAAGCTGGGGGTAGATGCTGTTTTTTATGAGCCTGGAGTTATAGAGGAGATGGAGAAGTGCAAGTATTGTCCAGTTACCAGGTATTGTCTAGTTATGCAGGTATTGTCCAGTCCAGGTATTGTCCAATTATGCAGGTATTGTTAAGTCACAAGCATTGTCGAGTTACCAGGTAATGTCCAGTTATGCAGGTATTGTCAAGTCACAAGCATTGTCGAGTTTCAGGCATCGTCTAGTTATAGGTAGTCTACGCTGAAGCTGCAGTTGTTAAAGCGTGGAGCACATTAACGCAGATGAGGTTGAAAGAGAAGTCTGCAGGGGAGGTGTGCAGCTGGACAAGCTGTTTGTTTGGCATAGTACCAGGATTGGAGGCGATTGGGTATTAGGTACACCACACCCTTCAGTCACTGTCACCACCATCAAGAAACAGCTGCATAGTAAGGAAATCCTGTTACACACATGTCAATTGCCTGCTTTAAAATCAATGCTTACGCAGAGATCTGCGGACGCATGCGGTGCTGCTCTTGCAGCAAGGCCACAGGGATAGCACCGCGGGTCACCAGGCGTTCAAACATGGAGATGTCAAGGTCGTAGCCCCTGAATAGAAATTGGAAATTGTAAGGATAAGGTTTCAGGATTAGGACCAAGAGGGCGTATGAGAATCATCCATGACACTAATTGTATGCCAACACGTGCCCTGGGCACCATAAGCATCAACGGTCACCATAAGCATCACGGTCAAGCACAGTTCCGGGAGCCTATAAGCATCACGGTCACCATAAGCATCACGGTCAAGCACAGTTCCGGGAGCCTATAAGCATCACGGTCACCATAAGCATCACGGTCAAGCACGGTTCCGGGAGCCTATAAGCATCACGGTCAAGCACGGTTCCGGGAGCCTATAAGCATCACGGTCACCATAAGCATCACGGTCAAGCACGGTTCTGGGAGCCTATAAGCATCACGGTCACCATAAGCATCACCGTCAAGCACAGTTCCGGGAGCCTATAAGCATCACGGTCACCATAAGCATCACGGTCAAGCACAGTTCCGGGAGCCTATAAGCATCACGGTCACCATAAGCATCACGGTCAAGCACGGTTCCGGGAGC
>Ga0307942_1000966_pt1 | contig 22030 bp, 26 predicted proteins | sample OrgLakmetagen175_FD_201846 | JGI IMG/M metagenome (GOLD analysis project Ga0307942, IMG submission 201846) | Saline water microbial communities from Organic Lake, Antarctica - #175 | ecosystem: Environmental > Aquatic > Non-marine Saline and Alkaline > Saline | place: Antarctica: Organic Lake... | reverse complement strand
GCTGGGAGTTCCTCTGGGGGGCTCTAGCGGGCCTGGGAGTGCTTCTGGGGGGCTCCGGGGGGCTTGTGGCTGCAAGATTCGTTAAGTGCCCAAAATCGTATTATACGGAGCAATTTGAAATATACAGTTAAATACGTGATAAATACGACATGACGTATAATACGCCTACGCCGTATGACCCATCCCTGCCTATTTGGTTACCGATGAATTGGTAAGAGGTGTCATCACCTAAAGAGCATTTCCTATTTTTGGTTCTGTAAAACAAGGGGTCACAACAGAGAACCAGGGGATGTACAACAACAACAACACAAGGGGACACAACAGAGAACCAGGGGATGTACAACAACAACAACAACACAAGGGGACACACAAACAAGATGTACACAAGCAAGGTGTACACATACATATGTACACATACATATGTACACAAGCAAGATGTACAGGTGTACAGATACATATGTACACAAGATAGATAGATACACAAGACAGATAGATAGATACATACAACAAGACAAGATAGATAGATACACAAGATAGATAGATACATATGTACACAAGATAGATAGATACATATGTACACAAGACAGATGTACAGGTGTACACATACATATGTACACAAGCAAGATGTACACAAGCAAGGGGACACACAAACAAGATGAACACAAACAAGATGTACAACAACAACAACACAAGGGGACACAACAGAGAACCAGGGGATATACTACAACAATTGTACAAAGTCCTGGACATGCTGTGATGGAGGATGTGCCTTACAGTCTCAGTTTATACATCACAAGGCAGGGTGTTGTCAGCTTTCAGCCCTCAAACTGCAACCAAATGCTGGCAGTTTCCGGAGTCTACTCATAATCTAAACTGTTTCCGCTTGACTTTTCCAGTAATTGTTAAGTGTGTGGCCTGCCTTTTGGGGTCTTTAGCGCGCCCTATTCATTAATACACCTTGAAAAACTGGAAAGCAGCAACGCTGGTCTTTGTCTCTAAACCGTTTTCCTACGGCAGTTGCGAATTCCAATGTGTTTGCCAACTTCCTCTTCCACTTGCAGGCTGCCTCCTATGCCACCCAGCCCCACGACACAGCAGCCGCAGCAGCAGCAATCACAGCAAATGCAGCAGCAGTCGAAGGCGCAGTAGTTAGTCCTTGATTTTTAATGACAATCCATTTTTTATGACAATCCATTTGATTCTTACGTTATCTCTCGTTTTGCTCCGTGTGAGTTTGTGGTACTTCGGCTCCTCCCCTGTCGCGTCACAAGTTGTAGACAACAACGTGCGACGCGATGACTGCTGAATTGAATATCAGTGGCGTTCTGGATGTATCCATAGTCGGTGTAAAATTATATCTCAAAGATTGGCACTTCCCTTACCAAGTTACCAAGCACATGCCAATTTGCCTTAAAAGTTCATGGTTTCGACTGACAGTAAACGAAATACAAGAAGCGCGCAGTGGTGTTTGAGGGAACTTAATTCAAAGGATGGCCGTTTGACAGCTGGCACTTTCCGAACCTGGTTAAATATTCCCGAATTTAAACAGTGTATTTTAATTATTTTGGGTGGTTTTCCGCGTAGATCTGCATGTACAGAAAACATTTGGATCAGAGAATGCCAGACTAAAATGAAATCCCGTTCGGCCATATCTCAAAACTCTATAACAATGTAAGACTTTTGTAGCACAAGGACATGGCTGAAAAAGAAATTACAGGTTCTGCCTGTGCAAAAAAATCGGCAGAGCAGCTGCTGAGCAAAAAGGAGCAGAGGCTGAGCAAAAAGGAGAGGTCAGCTTTAAGGAGAGCCTTTGACGCGATTGATTTGGAGTGAGTGCGGAACCTGTTCCCAATGTAAACAACAGTGCAGACGTCCAAGAGTCTCATCATTCACACGTTAAAAGGACACATTGCACCAATGTGAGGAGGCATTTGCAAGCTCAGGCCTAATATTATGTACATGTGCATGCATGCGCTGACCAGAGCTTGACCGGGACTACAGACACTTATTTTCCTCACCGTTGTCCTCGCCCGCTTTCGCACATGTAGCGGCAATAAGAACTTGGAGCTGAATGAGTTGCACCAACTTTTCAAGTGAGTCGCTGCCTGGAAGATGCATTCTCCACTGCCACCTTTGAGTTTCACGTGAACCAAGTAGTCCCCTCCAAGGAGCACTGGCCAAATACTCGATTGTACGTTTCTTGTGTAGGGTTTTGGGGATTACAGGTGTCCCTTTTGAAGATGTGGAAAGGAGGTTCCGCAAGGTGCGGGATCTTATCTCTGCATTTTTGCTGCAGCAGTTGGCTTGCGTGATAACATCCATAACGCTGCACGTATTCTCGTGTGCCATCCGCGGCCCTATACTACACCACTTGCCTCCTGCCACAGCTGGACACTGACAAAAGCAACGGCCTGGACTTCAGCGAGTTCTTGTCCATGTTTCTGGCCATCAAGGATCAGTACCATTGCACGCCTGCTCTCGCTGCGGCTGTGTTAGTGAGTAAATCCAGACCTTCCAAACACGGTCAAGGCCTTGTTCGTCAGCGCGTGCGTGTGATCCTTTGCTTTGTGCTTCGTGTGTATGTACCTGCATTTGCTTGCAAAAAGTGCTCTTTTGGTGCAAACTGCACTCACAAAGGACTGGGCTTGGGTGCTCACTGCTGCCATCTGCATCTGCACATGCCCAGGCAAAACGTCCTCACACACGCACCTTTGAGGACATTGACCGCCTCGGTCACTTCTTGTCGTCTACAGTACCATTTTTCAATCATTTCAGCAAGGCGATGCGGATGGAGGTGCGCGTGTGAACGTGTGTGTGAACGTGTGCGTGCGCGTGTGAAGGTGCCTGTATGGACGTGAGCGTGTACACACACACGTGGACGTGCGTGTGTGAAGGTACCTGTGTGGAGGTGCGCGTGTTAACGTGTCTGAACGTGCGTGAGAGAGTGTGTATGCCTGTACGTGTATGTGTTTGTATGCGTGCGTGCTGTTTGTCAAAGTTGAGGTTGAGGGAGAATAATTTCATTTTATTGTGGGTTTCATGTTTGTGCATGTGTGTGTGTGTTTGTGCGTGTATGTGTATTTGTGTGCGCGTGCGTGTGTGCGTGTGTGTATGTGTGTGGTGTGTGTGTGAGCGTGTATGCATGGTCTGATCTGTATCACGTTGCAAACAGGACTTGTCACAGCATTATTGCTCATCCTTGGAAGCACATGATTTCACCTAAGAAATTTATGTACTTGGTGACACGATCATTATTTTTCCATGCAACCATGTGTGAGTTGATCTTGCTACTTGCTGTGCCCAATGAACATGCCACATTTACTTAAAGCTTGTAAGCAGCTCCTTTGATAGCGTTGTGTTCATCGCTCTTATTTCTTGCTACACCAAGGTTTCCTGCAAATCTGCAGTCCTCCTGGAGGCAGACTTGTGCCTGCGCACCTATAGAACCTTGCTGCACTCAAAACTTGCTGCACTTGAACATTTGAGCTCATGCAGCATGTCAAATGTCAACTCACCCTCCCTCCACATCACACAGCTGTGCCGCCACATGTCTAGCAAGACCTACGAGGAGGGGGAGTGGCTGTACACACAAGGCTCCAGTGCGGACGCTGTGCTTGTGCCCCTGGAGGGAACTGCGAGCGTGTGGGCAAACCCTGTGACGTCAAGTAACAGGAAAAGGCCCAATGACGGTGGGTATGCGTGTGCGGGTGTGGATTTGGGTGTGGGATGTGAGATGTTGGTGTGGGTACGTATTGTAAACGTTTGGAGTTGGCCAGGGCCGCATATATATACGCTGTATGTGGCCGTTATTTAGGGTATGCCAAAACTGTATATATACACTGTATATGACCGCTTATTTGGTGATCTGCTTGCCAAAAATGTTTTATATGGTTCTGGCCAACCCTACCTATGTTTGATGAAATGCTTGCAAAAAATACCATACCATACCACAGAAGCCGTATATAATTATATATATGGTTCTGGCCATCCCTGTATACATTGTATTGTTGTATACGTATTGTGTTTGTGTATCGTTCGTGTGTACGTGTGCCCGTGTGTGTTTCAGTGTGTGTATGTGCGTGTGTGTGTGTGTGTATGTGTGTGTGTGTGTGTGTACTCGTGTTGCCTGCGCACTGAAAGTGCTTTGTACATTTGCAAGCTTTGCAGGTCTGCTCTCATTCAGGATGGAGCTACCTCGTTCACAGCTGGCACGTGCGCACATCCTGAAAGTGTCTGATACAATATAACCCTTTAATTCAGTTATGCTCCTCATAACTGGCAAATTTTAGCCCTTTAGGGGTCCCTGTAGGGATAGCCAGATCTGTATGGTAATAACACTCGTGCGCGTTTTGGGTACAGGAGATTCCGAACATGCATAATACGATTGGATGATTTTACAAGATCTCTCTCTCTCTCTCTCTCTCTCTCTCTCTCTCTCTCTCTCTCTCTCTCTCTCTCTCTCTCTCTCTCTCTCTCTCTCTCTCTCTCTCTCTCTCTCTCACAAAACACACACACATTCACACACACACACTCTGCAACACACAATGTGCAGATTGGCTTCAAACTGCATCGAACGAGCAGCAGGCCTCCCAACTGGGCCACCGCTGTTCTAAGGGCCTCAGCTTTGGTAAGCGTGTCTTAGGCACTGAAAACAAGGACCTTCAACTTGTGTAGTGGCAGAGCATTTGGAAAGTAAGCTCGCTAACTAACTTAGCATTATTGAGCCAACGTCATCGATTCAGACACGCAAAGAAGGAAGACTGGTTTCATTGTGGAACAGAGGCTCAGAAATGTTTAGGGGGCAGAAGTGTAGGTTTGCATTAGAATCTGCTGCTCAAGGCACTTTTTTGAATGGCCCCTCTCACTTAAGGTAAGGTTACATCGTGATGTATGCCTCAGGGGCATCTGAGCGGAAGCTTGTGACCGAGAAAAGCCTGTAACCACACCTAGCTAAACAAAAGGGGAAGCGTCTATGATAAGCAAGAGAAAGAGGGGAAAAAAAGCTTGGGGAAGAAAATGAGAAATAAGTATAGCTTAAGAACTAGCAGAAAAAAGGTTTGGCCTCTCTCATTTTATTTACACAAGCTTTAACTACACAAAGCTTTTTACACAAGCTTTATTTACACAAAGCCTAGGATGCACCTGAGTGCGCGCTTGGCTGCTCATGGATGGACGCTTGCACAAATCTAAAATACATGTGCGCGTACATGACCTACCACAAACTTAACACACATGTACGCGTATTTGACCTACCACAAACTTAACACACATGTACGCGTATTTGACCTACTACAAAAATAACACACATGTACGCGTGTATGACCTACTACAAAATAACACACATGTACGCGTATATGACCTACTACAAAATTAACACACGTACGCGTACATGACCTACTACAGATTTAGCACACATGTACGTGTACATGACCTACTACAAAAATAACACACATGTACGCGTACATGACCTACTACAAATTTAACACACATGTACGCGTATATGACCTACTACAAAATTAACACACATGTACGCGTACATGACCTACTACAAAATTAACACACATGTACGCGTACAAGACCTACAAAAATAGCACACATGTACGTGTACATGACCTACCACAAACTCAACACACATGTACGCGTATATGACCTACAAAATTAACACACATGTACGCGTACATGACCTACTACACGCGCATATGCTCACACAGGTGCACGCAGCATTGTGAGCATGAAGTCCATTGCCCCGTCCATGCCAGCCTCCACACACCAGTCAGACGATGATGAGGTGTGTGTGTGTGTTCGTGCGTGCCTTTTCACTAACCTTGTGTGTACAGCTAAAGAAACTTTGTCCGTGCGCGTGTTGGATTAATTTGAGCGGAAAAATGTACACGAACAATTTTAACAGCCTTTTCACATTTACGTGTCCTCAGTCAACCCAGCACCTGATCTTGACGTGCAGATAACATGAATACGCTTGCGGCTGCGTTTCCTACTTTATGTACGGGAGTGATCGTGCAATCTGCACACTTTTTACCGTCAAAATCCAAAATATCAACTCACCAACTTCACAATATAGGCGCTTTACATTTCTTTCAATCGTCCACAATTCAGGCGTCTCAGTCTGGGTTTGACGACGGAGCTTCCATTTTTGGCGTGAGGCCAAAGCAAAAGGCAAGTTTGGAGGTCCTGCACCCTATTGCCCTGCAACCATAAGGTATTGATCCTGCTCAGCCATGCATTTCAATGCCGCACGTTTCAGGTATAGGTTACACGATATGGGTGGGCTTCTATGTCAGAGCATAACTTATTTGCTAGATAGGATGTGCATGCTCATTTTTTTTAACAGCGACATGCTGCATGTGTGTTTTGTTTACTCAGGGAACCAGTGACAGCCACGAGCCATCACAATCAAGGCTAACTGCAGGTGGGTTGTGTGTGTATGTGAATGTGCGTGTGTTTGTGTGTGTGTTTGTGTGTGTGTGTGTTTGTGTGTGTATGCGTGTGTGCGTGTGTGTGTGTGTGTGTGTGTGTGTGTGTGTGTGTGCGCGCGCGCAACCGTGTATGTACTTGCGTATGTGTGTGTGCCAAGTGCATATCCCTGGTCCCCGGTACACTTTCTATGAGTAAATTTGCCTCCTTTGTTCCCTAACAAGCGTTGTAGTATAAAACAAGGGGTAGAAGGATACAAGCAGAATACAATTAAACCATGCAAGCTGATTCAGGCCTTGGCACGCCGAGCCACGGTGCTCCTGCCAAAAAGCGACCTTGGCATGTCCTAGCATATGAAAACGAGCGCTCCTGCCAATATTAAAACCTCGGCATGCCCCAGTGCATGAAATTGAGTGCTTCTGCAGACGAAGGAATCTCAACTACCTCTGACGCATGAAAATGAGTGCTCCAAAACCAATTTAACAACCAGGAGCGCTCCTGCCAAGATGGCAACCTTGACACCTTCTAATTTCACATAAAACATGAACACCAGCGTCCAGTTGAATCGTTCCTCTCCACCTTTGAGTTCTCCTGCTGACTCATAGGCAGTAGGCAGCAGGCAAGACGACCTCCACCTGATTGCTGCTCACTTTTGCCTACAATGCTGGGTGCCTACGTGTGTTTGTGTGTGTGCGTGTGTGTGCGTGTGTGTGCGTCACAGAGTCACTGCTCAACTTCCAAAGGCAGCTCCAGCAGAGCAGGGGCAGTGGAGAGAGCAGGGGGATTACTTACAAGCTCCCTCCCCGTGGCAGCACAGCTGGCACCCCAGCCAAGCCTCAGACTGCCTTCAAGCTGGGTGGCATTAGAACTGGGTCACAAGCAAGGTGGGTTTGGATTGTCGGCGCTGTGGTGCTGTTACGCCAAATGGTGGAGGTTTGCTTGTGTGCGTATGTGTGCTTGCACCTGCTTGTGTGTTTGTGTGTATGTGAGTTCGTGGGGGTTTTAAGGCCGAGTGTGTGCGCGTGTGTGTTTTGTGTGTGTGTGTGTGTGTGTGTGTGTGTGTTTGTGTGCAATTGACATGCATGTGCCACCGCTCCACTCAGCCAGACTGCTCTGTTTTGACAACGTGACAGAGGTTTAGAATCGGCCAGGACTGTTTGTTCACTCCATACATGATTGTATATGCTGAGCATTTCCTGCCAACAAACTTGTACATCCATACCTCACATATTACTCACTACCCCCATGGAAACAATATGTGTTTCCCGCAAAACAAGAACACTGAGTATGTAGGCTCTGGCTAACCCTTTGACATGTGCCAATAGGCTTGCCTGCTTTGTGAGATGACCTGCACATGCACCCTTGCACGTTCATGTAAGTCTTTGCTTAAATAGCACAGTCACTCACACTGACCTCCATGCACTGCTGGCTCACTCTATGCAGGCCCAAGCATGAAGAGGGCCCCGATGATTCTACCAGCGCCTCCTCAAAGCCTGACACCCCAACACGGTGTGTGTTTGAGCAATGGGGCATCCATTCTTAAGCTGCTTCTTTTGAGCATGCGGCCATGTCAGTCACATTTGTCCCCATTCCATCTGCCATCCTTCGCCCGTGGGGGAATACATGAGCGCAGTTATGTGGAGATGGCCAGCATTAATCATATACAAACTAAGCAGTTGGCCGTGCTCCTTGCAAAAAGTACCATGTTGACGGTCCTTGCCATTCCCACAACCACACAGGTAGGGTTGGCCAGAACCGTGTACATATATACACCGTATATGACCGTATATTTGGTGAATTTTCTGCCAAAAATACCATATATACACCGTACATATGTGGTTCTGGCCAACCCTACACACAGGCATACGCAGAGTGTGTTGACTCATGGTGAGGAGGAGACGCAGTGTATTGACTCATGGTGTATTGACTCATGGTGTGTTGACTCATGGTGTATTGACTCATGGTGTGTTGACTCATGGTGTGGAGGATACTCAGCGTGTTGACTCATGGTGTGGAGGAGCCGCGCCCCTGCGCTGGGCGGAGCTTTTCTACTGTTTTTGCCTGCATGAGATCACTCTTTCTTAGGGTCTGCCAGAATCGCACCGTATACAACTTTATATTTGATTGAATCCCTGCCAATCATACCGTATGTACACCGTATATATATGGTTCTGGCCAGCCCTACTCTTTCTCCATTGAACAACTCCTACTCGCAGGGGAGCAGCAAAGGGTGTGGCCTTTTCGTCATCAAAGCACTTGCGGAAAGACTCTGGAGAAGGGGCTGGGGCGAGTGGCGCAGCCACAGAAAAGGCCTTTGGGGGTGTCTCCTTTGGTGGGGGCAAGGACGCTTGGGGTGCTGCAAGGAAGGCTTCGGATAAAAACCCTGAGCTGTCGCGAAGGTGTGTGCATGTATGTGTGCGTGTGTGCGTGTGCGTGTGTGTACGGGTGTACATGTATGCATTTCTATTTGGGCATGTTGTGTAAGACGCACAGGTTGAGCTCCGTGGTGTGTTTTGCTGTGCATTCTTAGGCTGCTTGTGCAGTTATCTGCATTGCCAGAGGCTGCTTGTGCAGTGATCTGCATTGCCAGGGGCTAGCTTGCAGTGATCTGCACTGCTAGAGGCTGCTTGTGCAGTGATCTGCATTGCCAGAGGCTGGCTTTGTAGTGTTCTGCATTGCTAGAGGCTGCTTGTGCAGTGATCTGCATTGCCAGAGGCTGCTTGTGCAGTGATCTGCATTGCCAGAGGCTGGCTTTGCAGTGATCTGCATTGCTAGAGGCTGCTTGTGCAGTGATCTGCATTGCCAGAGGCTGCTTGTGCAGTGATCTGCATTGCCAGGGGCTGGCTTTGCAGTGATCTGGGCGATGGTACTGCCAGCTTTGCTCCTTTCAAAGAGCGCACACAACCTTGCACGTCTGCTGAAAGCAGACACACACACATACACACACGCACGCACATGCTCATGAGTGCACCACGGATGTCACAAGAAACAAGCGACCTTCTGTCTTTTGTAGCTCTTACACGAAACCGAGCCTGCACAATCCTCCACAGTCTTGTAAAGATGTAGCATGTAGTATATGCATCATAGAGGGCACTCTTGCATAGATGTAGCATGTAGTATGTGCATCATAAGAGGGTGAATTTTAGTCACTTCCTATCTTACTGTGGAGGCTGTCACGCAAGTCAAGCATACCAACACCTATCTCACTGTGCAGGCTGTCACACAATTCAAGCACACCAACACCTATCTCACTGTGCAGGCTGTCACACAATTCAAGCACACCAGCACCTATCTCACTGTGCAGGCTGTCACACAAGATCAGCATAGGCAGTATCGCAATGGGCAGCGTCGCCTCCATGCGGTCCCGCAAGGTTGGCCCAATGAAAGTCGACCCTGCCACTCTGAAGGCACTGCTATGGTCAGGGGAGGTGAGTCCACCACGACAGTGGTCCACGCTTATCCTAAGGTTGCTTATACTAGGGTTTGGGTCATTTACGGGTCTGTAGTAACTGCAGTCTTGAGAGGTGAGAGTATCTGCCCAGCAGCCTTAAGAGGTGAGAGGTCTGCAGTCTTGAGAGGGTCTGTAGTATCTGCAGTCTTGAGAGGTGCAGATCTGCCCAACTTTTAACCTACATCTGCCGTCTGGCCTGTGTGGGGTCACTGTGATCTGGATCACGTGCGCATACTTAGGGTTGGCCAGAACCGTATGTATACCGCCTGTTCACGATCACTTTGGTTATTAAGTAATTATTTGGCAAAAAAAAATTAAAAATTCTCGGAGCCCTCTCCGAACTGTTATTCACATTTTAATGACATTTTAAGTATTTTCGTTCACGGTTCCAATTTGCCGTAGCACACAGGCGAAGTGCCCCTTGCGGGTTTTGAATTAATCCTGATCTTTCTCAGAACTAGAAACGAAAATCTTATTAATTGTTTAATGGTGTCACGATGTGATCGTGAACAGACGGTACTCTGTACTCTGTATATGACCGTATATTTGGTGTTTTCCCAGCAAAAACGCCGTATATACAGCGTATGTATATGGTTCTGGCCAACCTTACGTATGCTACATGTTTACTGCTTTGCAGTTCCAAAGGTCTGGGAAGCACCTTGGAAGGTGTGGGAAGCAGTTTTGGTGATTTAGGTTGCCAGCATCTTGTCCTATACCCAACCGTGCCCGTACAATTTGGCTACTATTTGCCTACCACTCCATGTATATACACCCACAGCAACAGCAAATGTGTATATGTATGTGTGTGTGTGTGCGTGTGTGTGCGTGTGTGTGTGTGTGTGTGTTTGGCCCGGTGGAATGGGAAGCTGCCCTGACAGTTTTTTAAGTCTATGATTAGGCCATGCTCCGCTCAAGTAACAGATACAAATCCACCAGGTGATGTGGTTACTAAGCTGCCTGACAGCAACAGGCTTTGTTCCTGTAAACAATGCTCGAGGTAGTGCAGCCGCTTGTGTATAACTTTGTTTTGCAGTCTTGCAGTCGACCCTTTTTGGAGCCAAGTGCTTCTGCACGTATACAACACAATATAACACTTATACAAACACTTCTGCACTTACAAACAATTCTGCACTTACAATTGACCATTTCCAGCTGCTTTGTTAAGGAGACGACGCTTATATGTTCTTGCTTCATTTTGGTATTGGATCGTTGACCTTGCAACCTTGCTGATTCTCCGGTTGGCACGGTGTCGCTTTGAGGCTGTTGCTTTCAATCATTTTTTGGTGGCTGGCACATCCCTGCTTCTGCTCAACACATACATACCCCCGTCATTATGCAATCACCAACAAAACAGAGGCAACAATGCAGGTCACCACTGTGTTTTGTACTGAGCACACAAGCACACGTGCAGTGACAATGGGTATTAAAATGTGTTGTGCATGATAGCAAATAGCATACCACACCAAGGCCTTCAATTATGTGTAGGAAATTTTGCAATGGCTGAAACTTGCATCTGCCCGACTCACGCTCACTCACATTCACACACACGCACACACACACACACACACACATGCAGGTGTCGTCACTGACAAGCAATAAAGATGTAAGCACCGAGCTGGTAGCAGAGCTCGTTTGGGCCGTGACGGACATGCAGAACCAGGCTTCAAACCATAACACGAATGCCAAAGAAACTGTGCAGGTGCGTACATATGATTGTATGTGTACAAATATGTATTTATCTCTGCCCGTGCGTATGAATACGTTTTACGTCTTGTGCATGTGAACATATGATTATTCGTGTGCACGATGTTGCATATGCCTGTGTGTGTGCTAGATATGTGCATACATTTCATTGCTCGTGTGCATGCTTATGCGTATAACTGTGTGTGTGTGTACATGCACTGCGTGCACGCTTGCTTGCACGTACCTCCCTGTGTAGGTTTGGTGTGTTTGTCCGTGCACGTGCATGCTCATGTGTACGTCTGTGTACGGTTTGTGCGCGTGCACGGACAGTTCAAGAGTGCGTGTTGTTGTTTGTGTGAGCGTGTGTGAGAGTGTGCAAGAGTGTGTGAGTGTGTGTGTGTGTTTGTGTGTGTGTGTGTGTGTGTGTGTGTGCAACTTGCGACCTCCCTTCTTGGTACGTGCTAAAGCTCCTTGCCACGTACCAAGCAATTGCACGCATCAGACATAGTTGCGTAAAATCCTCACATATTTGATGACGTGTCTATAAGCATCACTCATGTCACACGCAAACAAGCATACACGTACACTGAAGGGGACACGACATACATTCGTGCACACAACAAGTGCTCTGATTATGTGCCTGGCACCTGAAAGGCCTGACTTTGTGAGCACTAGGCGCTTTTAGGCCAATGATATGCTTCATAAGGTAGCCCTTCCATTAGCTGCTCCTCTCGTCCATGTATACGGTCATTTGTCAATTACGATGTGTACAAATCCGGCCAGCTCTACCTAAGTGCCCTGGCTTTCACCCGAAGGCTAATTTGTATGACCAAGAGCTTCACACACACACACACACACACACACACACACACACGTGTCAAGCATGCGCACCCACGATCTGCCCACGTTCACCGCAGGTGCCCGCCTTTGCGGGCTTCAGCTGCCCGGGCCAGTGGCTGGCAGAGCATTCCCTGCTGCCGTACCTTACCGACACGCCCAAGCCACGCACACACCGTGCCAGCGTGCTTGCGGCATCGTCGCTTACTTGCTGTGTGCTGGAGGGGAAGAAGTTCAAGATGGCCATGGAACTCGTGCAAGGTACGAGTCGATCTCGTAAAGACCAGAAAAACTACGCGGACAGCAATAGCCAACCCCCCACATTAACTCAGGAGAAGGAGCTACTTTGGTACTGGGTGCCGTGAATCTCCTCCACCACAAGATGTCATGGGTACATAGTGTCAAGTGTCAAGTGTACCCCGCAACAGTTGCGAGGATAGGTACCCGTCTTTTCTTTTTGCCGTAGCCTCCTATAGTGTGAAATAGGGGGCTTCATGCTATGTGTAATCCATAATGTGTGAGGGGAAGTAGCCGTTTCAGACCATTGCCAAAAGCTCGTGTGAAATAAGGAGCTATGTGCTATGTGTACTCTTTATGGTGTGAGGGAAAGTAGCCGTCGTAGGCTGTAGCAACCTATTGTGTGAAATAGGAAGCTATGTGTGCACGTGTGCATCTTAATGTGTGAGGGAAAGTACCCGTCTCAGGCCGTACCAAAAACCTAGTGTGAAATAGGGAGCTATATACTAGCTTTATTATATTTGTACTCCTTACGTGTGAGGTGGTAACTCATAACCTCTGTTTCCGTTCCTTTCAATGTAACAAACCTCCCAATCCACTAACTGGGACACGCAGCACTGCCCAATCGCCCATGAAGCATGAAGCTTTCCTAAGAAGGCTATGGACGGCTCATGCAAGATGGGATGCAGACCTCTACGTGTGGGGGATATGAAACAGGTCTTTGTTTGTGATTGAAAGCAAGGAGTGAGAGATGCAGGGACTACTGCATCTCCTGGTTTGAGGGGTGCAGCTGTGCAGAAGGGGATGCAGGGGCACTGCATCTGCTGGTTTGAGGGGTGCAGCTGTGCAGAAGGGGATGCAGGGGCACCTCATCTGTTTGTTTGAGGGGTGCAGCTGTGCAGAAGGGCGCGCAGGGGCACTGCATATGTTTGTTTGAGGGGTGCAGCTGTGCAGAAGGGCGCGCAGGGGCACTGCATCTGCTTGTTTGAGGGGTACAGCTGTGCAGAAGGGCGCGCAGGGGCACCTCATCTGTTTGTTTGTGGGGTGTGGGGTGCATCTGAGCACTAGTGTGTGGGGTACACTTACACAAGGTTCTACTAACCTAGCCAGGAGGCCCTGTCTGTGCCGAGTTTTGCTGGGTAGGGTGCAGGCCAAGCTTCTGTGTTTTTCTTTTTAGAACCCATCTTAAATGCGTGTGTTTGTGTGTGTTCGTGTTTGCAAATGTAGTGGCGCAAGGCTGCTTGCTGTGTCCACCGCAGAATTTAAGGAGTCCCTCCTTCCAAACACAGCTCTGACCTGATCCCCACTGGTCACTGCAGCGCCACCTACATGCTGCGCTTAAACCATACAAGGTTCCTCCTCCCAAATACATCTCTGACCTAATCCCCACACAGGTCACTGCAGCGCCACCTACATGCTGCGCCCAGACCACTTGTTGAACCTCTCCAGCACGGATCCAAAGTCACGCAGTACGATGGAGGAAGCCAAGCTCGTCCACTACCTGTCCGGTGTCACATCATTGACGCACCTGCCCAAAGAGATCAGGCTCAAACTCTCCAGGTACCTACTGGCTTGCTGTCTTGTCAAGCCATGGCCGTACCTAAACTTCATCGTGTGAAATAAGGACTATGTACGTGAGCCAGTGCTGGCTCGACACACTCATTAGCTCATCAGTGGCGTACAGCGTGTTGGGCCTGTAAAGAAAGAAGAAGAAGAAAAAAGTACGCAGGCAGTGAAAGCCACTCCCCAATTAATTAAAAAAACGGAGCCACTTTGGTACCGAGTACCGTAAAGCTCCTCCACTGCGAAAAGGGAAAGGAACATGGGCCTGTATCATATGTCCTCTCCTAACACACCTGCCCTAGAAACAACTGTGTGTGTCTGGATCCCTTCAATCTTACTGGCTGGTTCTTAGTTGGTCGTGCAGCTGACACCTGCCCTAGCAAACAGGCTGGATCCTTCAGTTTACTGGCCAGTCCTTGATCGGTTGTGCAGCTCACGCCTGCCCTACAAAGCAGGCTGGATCCCTTCAGTTTTACTGGCTAGTCCTTGATTGGTTGTGCAGCTCACGCCTGCCCTACAAAGCAGGTTGTATCCCTTGTTCTTTTATCCAATTCATTTTCCTGGCCACCCTTTAGTTGGCCTTGTATCTGGCCGTGCGGCAACACTGATCCCTTGTTCTCACGCGTTGCTGCGTGTCCTACGTGCTCATGCACTGCCTTTATTGTGCAAACGAAGAACTTACATACCCTTGTACTGTTTACCTGTACAAATGCACTGCTCCTACGCCTACGCACAACTCCCTTGTACTGTTTACCTGTACAAATGAACTGCTCCTATGCCTACGCACAACTCCCTTGTACTGTTTACCTGTACAAATGAACTGCTCCTACGCCTACGCACAACTCCCTTGTACTGTTTTTTACCTGTACAAATGAACTGCTCCTATGCCTACGCACAACTCCATGTGTATCATCAGCATCATCCATCATACCAGGGTATATCCCTGTGTGCGTGTCGTGTTAGCATAAACTATCCCGATATGAACATGCACGCCCCCAAGTTCCAAACAGGGCACGTCTTTCTTGACAAAGTCAGATCACAGCCTTACGCAAGCTCACACGCCACTCTATTCAACATCATCTTATGTGTGCATTTCACGTGCTTGTGTGTTTGCGGCTCTCGGTGCAGGTGCTTAAAGCCCATTTCTTTCTTGAGTGGCGACGTGGTGATACGACAAGGCTTGGCCTCCACTGGAATGTACATCCTGCTGGAGGGAAACGTAGGCCTTTTCCAGAGGCCTCTAGGTAGATGCTGCTTGCACATGCTTATATGCAAACAAACGCATACTCACTGCTCCGGAGCCATCAGGAATGCGACACATCTACATGCCCAAGTGCACACACACGCAACGTGCACTGTTCTTGATGCCTTAAGAATGCTATTTATAATTGTAAATGAGCAAACACACACACATGCACTTGTACACACATACAAACACATACCAAAGCGCACATGCATGCTAAGACACACACACGCACAAAATTGCATTCAGGTGACCAAGGCCTTGCCTGGCACCTTGGCAAGGGCAACGCTAGCCCCCACTCCAACCTGAACGCCGATTCAGACACAGACAACGCTCGCTCCAGCCCAGGGCGCAAGCGCTCTTCAACAGGATCCCGCCGTACGTCTTCAGCAGGAAACAACTTACACTCCACTTTCAATGACCACCACCAATCTAACCGCAACCATCGGCATCAGACTCAGCCTCAGAGTGCCCCCCGCCGCAGCAGCCACTCAGGTGAGATCCATTGTTTGGCAGCTTTTGCAACTGACAATGCTGTAGGCAGTGTGGGTGGATACGTATATGTAGGGTTGGCCAGAGCCATACATTTATAGGTATATACGGTGAATATACGGTATCATTGGCAGGGAAATCACCATACATACGGTCACGTATGGTGTGTATATACGGTTCTGGCCAACCCTACGTATATCACATCTATAACGTATATGACATCTATAATCTGTAACCAAAGCTTGAAACTGCCAACGCTGCGAAAGACCCACAGGTGAGAGCTCGGTTGCTCCCTTTGTATACTAAGCGACTACCGGTATGCTACCAGTATGCTAACGCCGACCTTGAACCGGTATGCTTCCGGTATGCTACCGGTATGCTGACGCCGACCTTAAACCGGTATGCTGCAGCCGACATGGCTAGGCCCATGTGATACAGTGACTCTCAGCAGTACCCATCCCTCTGGACAAGGGTGCCAGGGTGCCACTGAGCTATTGGCAATAATTCAAATCATTCACTGCAAATGCAGGGGATTGAGTGCTGCTGCGCTGCCCTTATTGTGGCAGGGTTACGGCATTGCAAATCTGTCTAATGTACGCCGCAGATTGTCGCTTATGTCTGTCCGGCCGTGTCTGAAACTTTTCTTAAATTGTCTGTAGTTTGAGGATGATTGTTTATGTCTATGTGGCCATGTTCCAGGAATTTAGGGGATGAAGTGTTCATACGTACGCTTTTTGTTCACAGTATGTGTCACCATATGTGAGGCCCACTTCATTTAGGCGTACGTTGTTCACGGTGTGTGTGTGTGTGTGTGTGTTTGTGTGTGTGTGTGTCATGTGTGAGGCTCACAAGCACAAGCATCCAAGGACACATGCAGAGTTTCCAGACCGCATGCGTACGTGCTTTAGAGCAGATTTGTAGGCAGGAAGCTACCTACAGATAAGAATGGTCGCTTTATTAATACACATTTGCATCTCAGCTCCGTGTACATACGTATGATCATGCATACACTTATTTCACGTACTAATATACATTTACACACTCTCTCACTCTCTCTCTATCTATCTATCTATCTCTCTCTCTCTCTCTCTCTCTCTCTCTCTCTCTCTCTCTTTCACATATATACTATTTTACTATATTTGCATTCCTCTCTCAAACTCTCTTAAATTCTCTCAACACACACACTTATGCATACACACTGACAAACAAATGCGCCAACACTTCCATGTGTGTATTTAGGCGATGCCTCTCCCCCACAGAACCTCAGACGCAGTACCAACGGCTCTAGCTCAGGAGTCCACCAACGCAGCAGCAACGAAGGGATCGCTCCGCCTCCTCCTCTGCCTCAAAATGATCACCACAACCCACCCCACCCACAACAGCAAGGCCATCATCAGCTTAGCAGCAGTGCACCTCAATTTGGCCGATTTTCTTCCTTGCAGTACCGCAGCACTGCCCAAGGTACGGTAATTCATGTTATGAGTGCGTGGGTCCCTTTGGGGAGGCAAGCAGCAGGATTAGGGCTGGCCGAAACCATAGGCATATACATCCATATGTTGTACTGTCTTTTATATATGGAAATTAACACCGGTATGGTGAAATGCGGTGCATATGTATACCATTCTGGTTATCTTTTAGCAGGAGCTGAATGGGAAGGCGAACTGGTGTCAAAGGATGGATTAGGAGCTCCTCTTTCTGTGCAAGGATGGATTAGAAGCTCCTCTTTCTGTGCAAGGATGGATTAGAAGCTCCTCTTTCTGTGCAAGGATGGACTAGAAGCTCCTCTTTCTGTGCAAGGATGGATTAGAAGCTCCTCTTTCTGTGCAAGGATGGATTAGAAGCTCCTCTTTCTGTGCAAGGATGGATTAAAAGCTCCTCTTTCTGTGCAAGGATGGATTAGAAGCTCCTCTTTCTGTGCAAGGATGGATTAGAAGCTCCTCTTTCTGTGCAAGGATGGATTAGAAGTTCCTCTTTCTGTGCAAGGATGGATTAGAAGCTCCTCTTTCTGTGCAAGGATGGATTAGAAGCTTCTCTAACTGTACAAGGATGAATTAGAAGCTCCTCTTTCGGTGCGAGCATGCCAGTAAATCGCTGACCCTTCCTTTCCCGGAACATGGTTGTTGAGTGTGCTTCTACAAATCCTCCGGACGCATGGTGCATGATGGGTGAGTCAAACATGCCTTGATCTCAACCCATCTTGCAAGCCACGTACTCTGAAAGTGCGTGCCGGTGTGCCGGTGTGATGTTCTGACTTGATCCGTCCTTTCTCACAATTTCTGGTGCTTCCTTATCCCACGGTTGCTGGGACTTCTCCACAAAAGCTGGAGTATGCCAGGACCTTTACTGTCTAGACCATTTCACCATTGCCTTCCAGGGTACCCAAGAATAGTAATTGGCCCCTGATCTTTTCTTTTATGCGCGTTGGTATGATTCCAACAGGAGCCGGCGTGTATACAGAGTACGATCAGGACGTGCTTGCCAGAGCGAGGAGCAGTGGCGATGACGAGGTCGATGGTGCATCGGGTGAGTCATAATAGGAAGAGGAGAGGAAGGAGGAGGAATGCATGAGCGTTTGAAAAACAGGTGGCAATAACGAGATTGAGGGTGCGGTGGGAAATTAGCAAATGAAGGTGTAGCAGTAGGAACAGAAAGAGAGAGAAAATAGAAGGAGGAGGCGTTGCACACACAATTGACTAGAATGAAAATTTTTGTGATGATGCGATTGAGGCTGCGATGGGCAGTTTGCTAAGAATGAAAGGAAGAGAAAATTGTACGAACGGTTGACGGAAACATAAGAATTAGTGGTGATGGTCAGATTGAGGGTGTGTTTCCTTTGTAGGAAAAGTAGAACAAGGAGAAAGAAGAAAGAAATCTGCGCGTGCATTTCAAGAATAAGGTGACAATGACAAGATTTAGGGGTGTGGTAGGAGAGTCGTCAAGTGAGAAAGGGAGAGGAAGGAAGAACTGCGCAGGCATTTCAAAAAGAGTTGTGGTGACGACATAGTGAAGATGCAGTGGGTAGGAAAAGGAGAAGAGAACACAGGCAACAGAAGGGAGAAGAGAGCACGGACAGCAGGGAGGAGAAAAGAACATGGGCAGCGGTGAGGAGAAGGGAGCACGGGCAGCGGTGAGGAGAAAAAAGCACGGGCAGCAGGGAGGAGAAAAGAACATGGGCAGCAGAGACGTATGGAATGAAGAAGAATGGAAAGGTGGCTGTAAGATTTAGGGGGCAACACAATAATTTGAATATGCAGTTTCTCCCAAAGGGTAGCACTCCTTCAAACTCTCAGGAATGGGTACTTGTTTTGAGGTGTCCTGGGGGGGAAGTGTCTTGAGGGTGTGTTCGTGTGTATTCGTGTGTGTTGGTGTGTGTTCGTATGTGCCTTTGTGTTGTCACAGAACTTCTGTAAAAATGCGTGTATATCTTTATGTTCTCATAGTAGTTCTGTACAAATGCATGTGTGTCTTTGTGTTCTCACAGTAGTTCTGTACAAATGCGTGTGTGTCTTTGTGTTCTCACAGTAGTTCTGTACAAATGCGTGTGTGTCTCTGTGTTTTCACAGTAGTTCTGTACAAATGCGTGTGTGTCTCTGTGTTCTCTCAGTACTTCTGTACAAATGCGTGTGTGCCTTTGTGTTCTCACAGTAGTTCTGTACAAATGCGTGTGTGCCTTTGTGTTCTCACAGTAGTTCTGTACAAATGCGTGTGTGTCTCTGTGTTCTCACACTACTTCTGTACAAATGCGTGTGTGCCTTTGTGTTCTCACAGTAGTTCTGTACAAATGCGTGTGTGCCTTTGTGTTCTCACAGTAGTTCTGTACAAATGCGTGTGTGTCTCTGTGTTCTCACAGTACTTCTGTACAAATGCGTGTGTGCCTTTGTGTTCTCACAGTAGTTCTGTACAAATGCGTGTGTGTCTTTGTGTTCTCACAGTAGTTCTGTACAAATGCGTGTGTCTCTCTGTGTTCTCACACTACTTCTTTACAAATGCGTGTGTGCCTTTGTGTTCTCACAGTAGTTCTGTACAACTGTGTGTGTGTCTGTGTTCTCACAGTAGTTCTGTACAAATGCGTGTGTCTTTGTGTTTTCACAGTAGTTCTGTACAAATGCGTGTGTGTCTCTGTGTTCTCACAGTACTTCTGTACAAATGCGTGTGTGCCTTTGTGTTCTCACAGTAGTTCTGTACAAATGCGTGTGTGCCTTTGTGTTCTCACAGTAGTTCTGTACAAATGCGTGTGTGTCTTTGTGTTCTCACAGTAGTTCTGTACAGATGCTTGTGTGCCTTTGTGTTCTCCCAGTAGTTCTGTACAACTGCGTGTGTGTGTCTTTGTGTTCTCACAGTCTGTACAAATGCGTGTGTGTCTTTGTGTTCTCACAGTCTGAACAAATGCTTGTACGTATGTCATTACAGGCAAGGCTACACTCAGGGTGAGCCCAAGGGTTGGTGGAGACAACTCGAAAGCAACCTCCAGGCTGCAGGTGTGTCTTGTGTGTATGTGTGTGTATTTATTCGTTTGTGTGTGTGTCTATGTCTGCATAAGTGTGTATGAGTGTATGGGAGCAGCATAGGTGCAAGTGTATGTATGAGTGTGAGTGTGAGTGTGGGCGTGAGTACGCTTGCCGGTGTGGATGTAATTGCAATTGAGACAGGAGGACACAGGGTGTGTAAAATCAGGTTATATCTGCTGTGCACTATACAGGAGCGCATACATTTTGTCACACACGCGTAATAGCTGCTTGGCCTGCATCAGCAATGCTGTGATGATTCTCTTCTTGCCAGATGAAACGGCCTTCCCCTGAAATAACAGAGCAGGTGTCTGAGGAATTGTAGCTTGCTCTTTGGGTCCATGATACAGCAGCAACCATCAGTCTGGCATGTGAGCACACACACACACACACATTTACACACACATACACACACAACCTCAGACACACACAAATACACATACGTGTACACCCTACCACCCAAATGCACACACACTCACACACAAATACACATACGTGAGCACCCTCCCCCCCAAATGCACACACGCTCACACACATACACACACACGTCAAACATGCGTCAACTCCCCCTGCAGGTCGGCAGCAGTGACGCCCACCCTGCCGCCCACACCTTGCCTGCACCTCAGCCCACGGTGCAAGCCCCCCCCCCCCCCCCGTACTCCTCCCTTGTAATAGACCCGAGCGGCATTCCTGGTCACGCGCACAGCAATAGCACAAACCCCACCCCCACAAGTGGTGGTTTGAGTGATGAGGGGGGAGCAGCAGAGAGCAGCTCCGAAGGAGCCACTCCGACTCCAAGGGGGGGGAGTGCATACCCTACGGGAGGGACGTGCAAGCTCCACAAGTAGGTTTAAATGCAGAAGCGTGTGTTTGTGTGTGTGTAGTATGTGTGTGTTTGTGTGTATGTGCGTGTGTGTGTTTGCGTGTGTGGTTGTGTATGTGTTTGCGTGTGTGCATGTGTGTTGCATGTGTGTTTGTATGTGTGTGTGCAAGTGTGCATGTAGGGCTCCTTGTTCAAGCGGTTCGAGTGTTCAAGCACGACTCTTTCTTTGCGGTGCACTTCCCCTTGCATGCATGACACGTGCGCCAGAGCAAAAACACAACCTTCATACCCACACAGGGTACAAAATGTACATTACCTCTCACAGGCCTCCTTTGTCAAGCAAAATTGTGTGCTCCTCTCAACATTGCTTTACGGTTTGTGCCAAACACACCAGGGTGGACACACGTTGCCAATTACGCCAGGGTGGACACACGAGTGCCAGCCACTTTAGGGTGGAATATGTGTGTGGAAGCCCTCAGTCTTATCACCTTTGCACTTCAACCGTGCGTTTTACACACACATCTACGCTACTCATCTTACACTACACATTTTACACTTCAACCGTGCGTTTTACGCCACACATTCTACGCTACACATCTTACACTACACATTTTACACTTCAACCGTGTGTTTTACACCACACATTCTACGCTACACATCTTACACTACACATTTTACACTTCAACCGTGTGTTTTACACCACACATTCTACGCTACACATCTTACACTACACATTTTACACTTCAACCGTGTGTTTTACACCA
>Ga0307942_1000965_pt1 | contig 22033 bp, 21 predicted proteins | sample OrgLakmetagen175_FD_201846 | JGI IMG/M metagenome (GOLD analysis project Ga0307942, IMG submission 201846) | Saline water microbial communities from Organic Lake, Antarctica - #175 | ecosystem: Environmental > Aquatic > Non-marine Saline and Alkaline > Saline | place: Antarctica: Organic Lake... | reverse complement strand
GCATGCAAAGATGGGTGGAGCGGGCTATCAAATTGGGAAAGGGCAGCAGCTGGCAACGCAGCTGAAGCAGCAGCTTGGGGGGAGAGGGGATAAGGGGGGTGATAAGGCTTATTGGGGCGGGGGAGGGGGAGGGGGGCCGCCATGCAGTAGTAGTGAGTATGAGCCACACAGCAGTGGAGATGACAGTAGCGTTGACGATCAAGACGGCATAGGATTTAGCAGCGCTAGCGATGATGATAACGACGATGATGCGTCCTGCGGGAGCTCCGATGGTGGTCAGCGTGGCCTCAGCCGCGCACACACACAGCCCTTGTCGTCCCTCAAAGGCACCTCACAGCAGCTGTTTGCAAAGCCCTCCAAGCCTGCTGCCGTGCCTGCTTTAAAGCCGCCAGCCATGAAACCCGCAGGCCCACACCACCAGCAGCAGCAGCAGCAATACGCCAAACAGGCTGGTCCTCCTTACCCCAAAACAACCCCCCCCCCGGACCAACCACGTGGATCAGCAGCAGGAGAAGGCCCACCTCTTCCAGAGACAGCTTCAGCCTCCCCTCCCAAACCCAGACGAGGCCGGCCCCCCAAAAACAGGCACCCCATGGCCATGGCGGTAGCTTACCCCAAGCAGACCACGCACAGAGACCCCGTCCCAATTACCCCCAGAACCACTACTACCGACCTTGCTCCCCCCCTCTGTCCTCCACAGCACCCTGTACTGCAGCTCGCCTCTGTTGCAGCAGATGCAGGTGCAGCAGGGACGACCCCCGCAGCAGAAGGTGTGCGCACAGCAGGTGCTGTGGGTGCAGGGTTAGGTGTGGGTGCAGCAGGAGGTGCAGGTGCAGAAAAAAGTGTGGGTGCAGCAGCAGGTGCAGTGTACGCAGGCCAGCAGCCTCAGCAGCAGCCTCACACTGTCACAGGCAGCGACAGCACGCAACCTCCAGACCAGCAAGGAGGTCGTCAGATTGGCCAAGCTCCTCATCAGGGCACCTCATCAGTGGCAGCTCAGCAGCCCTTCCAAGCAGCTGTCCGCAACAAGCCTGGCTTGGTGCAGCAGGTGGTGGTGGCTTTGTTGTGTGTATGTGTGTGAGTTTATATGGGGAGGGTCGATTGTGCTTGTGTTTTAATTTAATTATTGTACTCCAGCACCCCTGAGTCGTTTTTACTGCCCAAATTAATAGGCCTAGCATGCGTGGCCTTCCAATTTATTTTAGATTGCGGGCACGACTTTGTGCGCTTGGCACAGCACAGCAGAGCACACATGTTGCAAGAGATGCCTGCCCTTTATGGCTCCCAGAAAATCGTGAGCCTGGCAGGAATCGCTTGCAACACTGGGATTTAGTTGCTGAGAGCACAGATCTTGTAGCTATTGCAACTAAGCGTGCACTGGATTAGAACAAGTGTCTTACCACTTTGTTATTCCACATGTACATGCATACGCCAGTGCAAACCTTGAATGCCTAACAGGGACCTGTATATGCGAGTGCCAGAGACAATCTGCAACCATACCTGCTGCGTTCTCTCTCTTTATACAAATATACGTATGACTCCCTCTCTCTCTCTTTCTCCCCCTCTCTCTAAATATATACACACATATATCATATATACAATTGCAAACATCGCACGCCTGACAGGAGCCGATTTATGTAAGTGCCAGCAAAACCCGCCGCACCCGGCCTGCTGCGCTTTCTACAAGCAGCCTTCCATGGCTACCCCCCAGTGCTAGCATGCCACACACCTCCTCTCTCCAGCCGCAGCCGCAGCCGCAGCCGCAGCAGCAGCAGCAGCAGGTGGGCAGGAATGGCTTTGATTGTGTTGTAGGACAGGTGTTGTAGGACAGGTGCTGTAGGACAGGTGTTGCAGGACAGGTGTTGCAGGACAGGTGCTGTAGGACAGGTGCTGTAGGGCAGGTGCTGTAGGACAGGTGCTGTAGGACAGGTGTCGTAGGACAGGTGTCGTAGGACAGGTGTTGTAGGACAGGTGCTGTAGGACAGGTGCTGTAGGACAGGTGTTGCAGGACAGGTGTTGTAGGACAGGTGCTGTAGGACAGGTGTTGTAGGAAAGGTGTTGTAGGACTGGTGTTGTAGGACAGGTGTTGTAGGACAGGTACTGTAGGACAGGTGCTGTAGTACAGGTGTTGTAAGACAGGTGTTGTAAGACAGGTGCTGTAGGACAGGTGTTGTAAGACAGGTGCTGTAGGACAGGTGCTGCTGGCAGGGCTTTGCTGGTAACGCCCCATGCGTTTTTGCCAAGTAAAATTTGTAGGACAGATGCTGCTGGCAGGGCTTTGCTGGTAACGCCCCATGCATCTTTGCAAGTAATTTTTAGGGTCGCCTTTGCTAATACATACGTGGCCCTCATGCATCAGGAGCTGCAGCATCCTGCAAGCCCAGCTTCCAGCTGCAGCGGATCAGGCAAGCGTAGCGCAGCATCAGACGTAGAAGGGGAGGACGGTGATCTGGGCAACAAGAGACCAAAATGGACAGGTGAGTTGTTGTGTCGAGCAGAATGTGAGTAAGCATGTTTTATACTCAACGTTAAGTGTGAGATCAGAAACGTGGAGGACGGTGATCTGAGCAACAAAAAAACAAAATGGACAGGTGAGTTTTTGTGTCGAGCAGAATGTGAGTAAGCATGTTTCATACTCAACATTAAGTGTGAGATCAGAAACGTGGAGGACGGTGATCTGAGCAACAAAAAAAATGGACAGGTGAGTTTTTGTGTCGAGCAGAATGTGAGTAAGCATGTTTCATACTGAACATTAAGTGTGAGATCGCGAGATCAGAAACGTGGAGGACCGTGATCTGAGCATCAAGAGACCAAAATGGACAGGTGAATTGTTGTGTGAGCAAAGTGTGAATAAGCATGCTTGTGGGTGTGGAAGCACGGTCGTGGAAGGTAGAAAAAAAGTGTTGTGCGCAGCAAGAGGCTTAAAACAACTGCTTGTCCGACAATGGCAAACCTGCGCTTTATCACGTGTGTGTATTTTTTGTGTTTGCATAAACATGCATACATGCGCATGCACATGCACACAACACACACAATCACACGCAATCAAACGCACTCACACGCGCCTATGTTGCAGATGGGGGGCTGCCGTCAGGTCTGCGCAACATGGACACCCAGGCACCTGCAGAACATGCCGCAGGGTTTGATACAGGATTGGGGCCTGCAGGCAAGAAACCGCGGGGGGTGGTAAACCTGAACGCTTTTATCTCGTCAGCAGTGGCAGCGTCAGCAGCAGCAGAGGATTCACATGGAGGGAGTAGTGCGGGGAAGAGTGCCCGATCTGAAGAACAAGCTGCTAGGTCAGACAGCGGAGAGGAGGAGGCAGTTCTCGAGGAGACCCAAGGAGGTGGCAGCCCAGCTGGCGTGCTCGTCACGTGCAACGGCTTTACGGTAGGTCAGCCTCGCTGTTGCGTTGCTGATAATTGATTGGTGAGTAGAAGAAAAGGGCAGTCCATTTGGCATGCTTTGAAGTGCAACGGCTTGCAGCCTTTTATTGCTGCATCATTATATGATTAGATTAATTGGTGAGTAGAAGGAAAGGGCGGCCCAGCTGCGTGCTTGTGGCGTGCAGCGCCTCCACATTAAGCTGGAGCAACAAATCCACATTAAGCTGGAGCAACACATCCACAGTAAGCTGGAGCAACACATCATTAAGCTGGAGCAACACACTAAGCTGGAGCAACACATCACTAAGCTGGAGCAACACATCCACATTAAGCTGGAGCAACACATCCACATTAAACGGGAGCAACACATCATTAAGCTGGAGCAACACATCATTAAGCTGGAGCAACACATCCACATTAGGCTGGAGCAACACATCATCGCATCTTTCATGTGATGACCTGGTGTTGTTTTCCATGGGGTGACCCTCACAGCTCTCGGTCAATGCGAGCAGCAAGAAAGCAAATAGCCTGACAGGCTTAGCTATACATCAACAAGGCTCCAAACCAGTGCTCATACTATCGCTATATACATAGGGTTGGCCAAAACCATATACATACACCGTACATGACCGTGTATTTGGCGATTTCCCTGCCAAAAACACCGAATGCACCCCGAGGGGAGAGCTAGAAACTCATCCAGTGCATCCAGTGCCTAAAACTAGGTACAAGAAGGTACAAAATGCACTTTCACTCGGCGCACACTCACAGGCGACGCGGCTGGTGGTATGAATCCTTTTTCTTTTGTCGGCAGGCCAAGTACCTATGACTCAGCACATCTCGCAAGGCGATTATATGTGATTCACACTAAGTCATTCTTGGAATATTTTCTGTTTCTTTGCAGGGCATTTTCGGTCTTCATTGACAGGCTTTCTTGTTCTTGCAGTTACGTACTCGACGAAATCACCCAAACAGAGACTTTTCCTTTGCTGTGCACATATTCGTTCTTCTGTCACTAACTCGTGAATCCTCTGCAGGGCACATACTTGACTGAAGAAGGCCGCGTGGTCTGTGACTGTGCCTCCTGCTGCAATTCCCAGCCAGGCAAGACAACGGTCTTGACGCCCTCCTACTTTGCAGTGCATGCTGGTAAGCAGAAGCTGTGTTGCCGCCCTATATATCACTACATTTTTACCGCCCCACATATCACTATATTTATATTTATACTCTCCTGTGGGCATTTTCTTCTTGAAGGGTAGTCGATGATCTGAGCCCGGTGTTTGTTTACACAAATGAATGCTGGAAACAAGGACACTGCACGCCAGTTGTCTGTAAGAAACATTTGCCTGCGAGTGTTGTTAGCCAGGAGGAAGGGAAAAAACAGTGTGAGTGGCCAGTGGTGAAGAAGGTAAACGTTAGTACCGGTATGTATGTAGCCGCTTATTTGATGAGAGATAAGAGGACAGCGTTAAATTGTATCTTTGACGGCGGCCATGTTCGCTGTGCTCACTTGTTTTGCACACGTAAGTGCTCAAGTAAGAAGGCTTGAAAATTGGCAAGCTGGGAGCTGCTATCTTTTTGTGCAGCCTTTTTCTTGACACATAAACCCATCCTTTTGTCCAAGAATTTAAGGAAGCATCATGGACCACGTTGTGCGTATGTCTTCTCTAGACTTTTTTGTTCACTTTTTGTGCGTAGCCGCCCATTCTTTTTGTGCGTAGCCGCCTCCATTACATTACACACATACACACACGCTAGACACCTGCAATCGTGCTTACGCACATCACCTTGCATTACACTAAACTTTGCGTCATTCTCTTGCCAATATTGCGGTACATACAACCTATAATTTTATGGTCATTTATGTACTCCTGTGCTCTGGCTAGCCGTGAAGGTTTGTCCAGAATGTCCAGGATCATGTTCAGAATTGCAGTAACCTTGAATACACAGTGTGCCTGGTGCTGTTAGCAGGGAGAATGAAAGTTGAAAACTTCACGATCACATACGTACCTTATTTTGACCATCCCTGGTCGCACACCTTGCACACAAACTCACAGGTAGACACGATGCACATGGCCGATGGAGGCAGCTTGTGCGTTTGGCCCCTCTCTCTGCTGCTCAGTCCCCTCAGGCTACCCGGGCAAAAGAAGCCCTTCAGGCTACCCAGGCGAAAGAATCCACTGATGGCTCTTCTAGGGATGGTGGGATGGGGGCTAGGAGCCAGCACGACAGCAGGGAGGAGTGTGCTGCCAAAGAGGACAATGCCAGCAAGCCTGTGCTGATGTCGCTTGGGGCGTGGTTCCAAAAGCACCCTCAGCCTCGGTCGGCCACCAGACCAAAATCCAAGTGCGTACGGTCAAGGGGCTGGGGAGGAGGCTGTGATTGCCTTCAGGGGCAGTGAATGATATTAGGGTCAGAAGGACTGAAAGTGATATTAGGGTGGTCAGAAGGACTGAAAGTAGTATTAGGACTGAAAGTGATATTAGGATGGTCAGAAACACTGAAAGTGATATTAGGACTGAAAGTGATATTAAGGTGGTCAGAAGGACTTAAGTGATATTAGGGCCGGTGATGCCGGTATTATCGGTAATGAACATGCCGACGTCCTTGCTAAAAAGTCAGCCACCACCTACTCCGACTTTGTAGACACCTCCATCAAAACAGCAGGCTCTGAGGGGAGTCCCTTTTACAACATCCACTGGCTTGCAAAAGAAGACATAGAAAACCAAACACAAATTCATAATCATATCCATACAACAAACATGGCCCATTTTCCTCCCCCAAAGCTCTGGTACCTACCAAACCACCGTGACGCCCTTCAAGCACACATGCATCTTCTCCATAAACTGGGAAATGCCAAAACTGAAGCGTACTACCAGACCCTCATCAAGGACGGCACTGCCAATGGAGCCACTAGCAATGCTTACCTAACATCATCCGATGTCCCCTTTAAGACCAAATGTATCATGATGAAATGCAGAACAGGCACCCTATATAATCAAAAGCATGCGGTTTTGTTCAAACTCTGAACAAGTCAAACTTGCCCGCTCTGCCCACAAGTAGACAGTGCCCTACACATTTTTTCTGGGTGCCAACACACGCAAATAAGGAACATGATCACCGAAAGACACAACATAGCATGCCGCATGATCCTTAAGGCTATCAGAAAAACAGGCTCCTTAAGATCATGCATTTTTTCCATGGATATAGGCAGCAACAAACGGATGACCATGCAAAACCTCCAGATTTCTGAAACAGCTGAAAGTAGAATAGTTGCCAAATGGCTCTTCCCACCCCGCTTCTCAGATAAAGACAGATTTACCTCCAGCCGCCCAGATTTTGTGCTGGTTACTCCCATCGCTGCAAAAACAAAAAAACAACAAATTAATGTAGGGGGGTGGATTCTTTGGAGTGGCAGGGGACAACTGAGGGAGACTGGGAGCACCCCAGCAGCACCGCCAGCCACCAGTAGAGCCACCAACCCCAGACAGCACCGACCTAAAGACCTCAACAAGACTCGGCGTGACATCCACCTCGTCGAGATCAAGTGTTGTGAGGACACCAGACCTCAGAACCAGCTGAATGCCGCAAAGGAACAGCACAAAGACCTCTGCAACATTCTCCAAGGAGCCTCCGTTACTCTCCACATCATCCTTTTGGGTGTGGGTGGCACCATCTACAACACTCACACTCTGAAACCTTTCAAAGATCTGGGTCTTGATTCTCAAAGTTAAGAAGCTTGCCTCCAAGCTCCATGTGCACTCCGTGAACTTAGCTGCTAAACTTGTCCATACTAGACGTGCCCTTCCCAGTACTGTTATCAACTCTCATCAGGAGCCGGTTTCAGGCCAAGCCTGCAACCCTCTTGATCTCCATTGATTTTTCCTATCCTTTTCTCGGTGGAGGAGCTTTACGGTACTCGGTACCAAAGTGGCTCCATTTCCTTAATTAATGTGGGGAGTGGCTTTCACTGCCTGCTAGTTTTCTTTTTCTGATATTAGGGCTGAAAGTGATATTAGGATGGTCAGGTGGACTGAAAGTGATATTGTGATATTAGGACCAAAAGTTTGGGGTGGTCAGACGGACTGAAAGTGATATTAGGACTGAAAGTGATATTAAGACTGAAAGTGATATCAGGTGGTCAGAAGGACCAAAAGTGATACTAGGGTGGTCAGAAGGGAAGGACTGAAAGTGATACTGTAGGGTGGTCAGAAGGGAAGGACTGAAAGTGATACTAGGGTGGTCAGAAGGACCGAAAATTTACACGTGGTATTTGAAAATATGAAATGAGAAACATGTTAATAGTACTGCACCTGCATTGCCTGTGATTGCATGCATATTTTTTAATTTACTCTTGCCAATGGTTGGATAATGCAAGTGTAGCGAAGGGTGGCCAGCCTCCTCCTGCTCAGTTTGTGCATGCTGGTTGAGAGCAGCTTCTGCAAAATGTGTCTGATCAGAACTATAAAAGCAAAGGGGAATGCTCTTGAGGACGTCGTTAGGGGAGAGCTCCCTTTGCCTCAAGGAATTCCTGATTTGTGGCAAGGCATTATATTATGGGTGCTGATGTAAACTTTGCCATCTAACACAAGTATTACTGCATGAGGGCAAGCATCCTTCCTGCAATCCATTGATGCACCAGTGAGTGCCGATGGACCAATGCCATTTTCAGACCACATTGCCTGTGCACACTGAAGTACGTTCCATCTTTTCTCTCTCTTGTCCTGCAGATCCGTCAACATACCATCAGAAATTGCCGTTAAGGGCCACTTCTATTTCACCACAATGCACAATGCCTGTGCATTCAACACGGACCCGTGTCAAATAATTCTCTGTACTTGAAGATCCGTCAGTATGCCTGAAAGTGCCGTCGAGGCGCACTTCTATTATATTACAATGCACAATGCCTTTGCGTCCTACAAAAAAGCACATGAAAAAATCACCTTCTCCTGCAGATCCATCGAGGTGCCTGTGAGTGCTGTTGAGCCTGGGCGCATTGCAGCACGCACGTTTGCGCAAAGTCTTGAGATCCAGTCCTATGCCTTGGTCTTAGCAGATCCGTCTGATGTGTTGCCCCCTTCTCTTCCCAGTGGCAAGGTGAGTTTTGTGGCATTCATACCTATGACACCTTTTGAGGAGCTGGGTCTTGACTTTTAAAGAGTTAAGAAACTTGCTTCCTTAAGCTTCATGTCCATTCTGTCAATTACGCTGCCAAACTTGTCCGTACCAGACGTGACCTTCCCAGCACTAGTATCAACTCTCATCAGAAGACGGTTTCAGGTCAAGCAGGCAACCCTCCTGATCCCCATTGATCTTTTTTCTTATTCTTTGGTGGTGGAGTTTAACAGCACCCGGTACCAAAGTGGCTCCTTTTTCTAATTAATGTGAAAGAAAAAACTACACAGGCAGTGAGAAACATAGTGTGTTTTTCATTGCCTGTGTGATTTTCCTTTTTCTTATGATGTTTAAGGGATCAGCCTGGTGCTGTTCCTTATTTTAAGCCTCTTCCTGTCTATACTCCAGACGCATGTGCAGTGTGTTATTAAGGTACGGTTCAAAGGGAATGGATGTTGATTATTGTTGTTTGCGTGCTGGCTGAGTTAGCAGGCAGCCCACCTCACATGTTCTTTGTGAGCTTGAGGCACGAGCATATGCACTAGTACATAAACTCTTGTTCTTTGGGCTTCAGACAATGATGTCATCACGAGCATATGCATTACATGACCTCTTGTTCTGTGGGCTTCAGACAATGATGTGATCATGTTCAGCGCTTAGTATGTTTCCTTGTGAGCCTGAGGCAAGTGCACGTGCACCCTAGTGGTAGGCAAGCTGATTCTTCTTTGTGAGCCTGAGGCAAGTGCACATGCACCCTAGTGGTAGGAGGCCAATGGTAGGATAGTGGTAGGCCAGTGGTAGGAGGCCAATGGTAGGACAGTGGCAGGCCAACTACTGACTAGGGTGTCCAGAACCGTATATATGCACCGTATATGACCGTATATTTGGTGATTTCCCTGCTAAAAATACCGTGTATACACCGTATATAATATATATATGCTTATCGCCAACCCTATATATGACCTCTTATTTTGTGGGCTTGAGACGAAGATGCGATCATGTTCAGCAGTGTTTCTTTGTGTGTGTGTGTGTGTGTTTGTGTGTGTGTATGTGTGTGTGTTGATTATCGCCACATGGTCGCGATGATTAGGATTGTGCCGCGCATATTTCTTATGATATTGTTCACTTAAGAAGCTCTGATGTATTTGGCGATTGCTTACAAGTTGGTCCAAGGCCCAGGCTTTCCAGCATGCATTCCGCATTATGTCAAGTGGTTTTTGACTCCTTGGGGAATGGTATGGAAATGTGTGCCCCTGAGAGATGAGAACCACGTCCTATTGGTGCTGGTTGTGTGATGCAACTGGATGCCTAGAAACAAAACTTATGTAGGCTTGCTTTTACAAGCCCCAAATATTACGTGCAAGTCACCTTGACAAGGCGGCAACTTACGTTTATGATAGACATCATGCGTCATGCATGATACACCCCCTTCTTCCTTGAAGGTGTGATATTTGGAAGTTTCTTTTCTTTTCATGTATGATCAGGTTGCGAATACCCTGCTCATTGCTAAGCACGTCACCAAACATTGCACTCAGGTATCTCAGAAACAGCAGCAGCAGCAACAGCAGCAGCAAGAGCTGCAGGAAGATCAGCAAGAAGAGCAGCAGGCGCCTAAGCGTACGCGCCCCCACGAACAGCCTCAGCAGCTGCCACTGCAACCGCCCAGGCCATCGTCATTCATGCAGCCACCACATTCACATCACACACATTTGCCATCTTCATTGTCCTTGCACGTGCCTCTTCCACCCACACCCCCTCATCCCTCTCACCCACACCCAAACGCAGCGCAACTTCCACAACCCCTCCCAGACGCAGCAGCAGCAGCAGCGACCGATGCAGCACCAGCACCACCTGCAGAGACAGATCTTGGCACTCAGCGTTTACTTGGTAAGCCTCCTTTACCGAAGGAGTACTCTTTTCCCCCTTCAATAGCAGCGGCGGCAGCCTCAGCAGCAGCGGCGGCAGCAGCGGCTGGCGCCAATGCTGCGGCAGAAATCTTGTACCCAGGTAGGTAAGGAAGAAATTAGGTATATCAATATAAGGTTGAGTGAGGACAATCGAATTGAGAGTCATTTTTGTATATTCAAGCCATAAGGAATGGATACAGATTAAGATGCATGTGAGAAGAATGATCCCTCTAGGTAGGTGCCAAGTGAAGATGAGGGGAAACACGGCGTTTTTGTGTACGAGCTTATTGGGAGCTGTCATAAAAAATGCATACGTGCTATAAAAGCGAATCTTGGTGCCCTTCAGTTCTGAGCTGGTACCTTCTATTCATAGAATCTTTCTTCACATGCAATTTAGATTGAAAAGCAAGAGGTGTGTAAATCGGAACAGTTTCTTTATTTCCTGCAACCCTCCTGATCTCATTGATCTGTTCTCTTTTCTGTGGTGAGGGAGTTTTACGGTACCCGGTACCAAAGTGGTTCCTTTTCCTCGATTAATGTGGGGAGTGGTTTTCACTGCCTGTGTATTTCTTTCTATTTCTTTGTTGCTGCCTGCTTCAGTCACCACCAAATCAGCACATTCAGTCGCCACCAAATCAGCACATTTCAAACGCCACCAAATCAGCACATTTCAGTGACCATGTTCTGTCAAAGTGCACACCACTTCTGACTAATGCGTGCGATGCAGGCAGCGCTACACAGCGCGCACAACACGACGTTTACCAACGCAGCTTAAGTTCCGCGCTTCCTGCAGCCCACGCTGCTGTACAGCCTGTCCATTGCGGATGGCATTTCCAAGTGAGTCATGTGGGGCTTGAAGTCTATGCTGCCCATGCTTCAGCCTTTCTAATTCAGTCTTGATGCTCAAGAAGCAGTTCCAAATCAGCACAAATCATATTCTCTTGATGCTTCTTGTTTGCATGCTTGCGCTCCAATCTATTCCCGCAGTACTTTCTTCCATTCTAAATTTAATCTTTTTTGATAAGCGCTTGCCTAAACCTTGACTCTTCTAACCGCAATACGTACGTGGGTTGATGGTTAGCATGCCATACTTGCTGCATTCACAAACACCTGAAAATGGCTCTTTGCGTCCTTTATAGCGATGCGTAGGGTGATGCGCACTGTGTCACGTGCCACACATTCGTGCTGCTTTCACAAACGCCTAGGACATCTTTCTATCTGTGCACTATAATGCGATGCGTAGGGTGATGGGCACTGTGTCACACATCCGTGCTGCTTTCACAAACGCCTAGGACATCTTTCTATCTGTGCACTGTAATGCGATGCGTAGGGTGATGGGCACTGTGTCACACATTCGTGCTGCTTTCACAAACGCCTAGGACATCTTTCTATCTGTGCACTGTAATGCGATGCGTAGGTGATGGGCACTGTGTCACACATCCGTGCTGCTTTCACAAACGCCTAGGACGTCTTTCTATCTGTGCACTGTAATGCCATGCGTAGGGTATGGGCACTGTGTCACACATTCGTGCTGCTTTCACAAACGCCTAGGACGTCTTTCTATCTGTGTACTGTAATGCCATGTGCAGGGTGAGGGGTACCGTGTCATACGTGCGGCTAACCCCCCCGGGTACGAGGTGCTGATGATGGTTCCAGGGTACACTCTGAATGAGATGAGCATCAGAGCCTTTCAAGGTAGGTTATGGGTGCTGCTCCTTTTTAAATGATGTGGGGAGTGTTATTCCCCTGCCTGCGTAGAGTTTTCTTATTTTCCTGACCTTTTGGGGGTTGCGTGGCACAGCAGCACCAAAATTGGTCAAAGTAAGATGCTGCAGGAAATCAAGGGTCTTGTTGAGGTTGCATGATGGCAAAGCAGCACTTGGAATGTGAACTGGTGAACGCTGTAGGCAGCAGTAACCACTTCATTTTGGTATTTTGGTAACGTAAAACCTGTCTACCTAAGAAACCCAGCAAGAATGTGATCTGGTGAACGCCATAGGCAGCAGTAACCACTTCACGTTCATTTTGTCATTTTGGTAACGTAAAACCTGTCTGCCTAAGCAAACAACTCATTAGCAAAGCGCACCTCCCCGCAGCTGTAGCTTGTCTTTGTTTTTGTGGCCAACACCTAGCTGTGAAGTGGCCAACACCTAGTCTGAGGTGGCTGAAGACTTTGGCCCCTTCAGACACTTCAGACTAGGTGTTGGCCACTTCAGACTACTAGGTGTTGGCCACTTCAGACACTTCAGACTAGATGTTGGCCACTTCAGACACTTCAGACTAGGTGTTGGCCACTTCAGAAGTGTCTGAAGTGTCTGAAGTGGCCAACCCCTAGTCTGAAGTTTCACATGCTACGTCTTGGGCTTGCTTGCGTTTTGATGATGGGAGTGCATAGTGTCATCGTTTGAAAATCCAAACAAAGTAAGGAACGACTTAAGCATGTCTGAATCTAATAACCAGTAATTGTCAAACATCAGGATTAAGTCGTAGTGCATATGGCTGGAAACATACGACTTTACAGGGCTCTCCAATAAGGCCATGAAGCATCACATCGCTTGCAAAAGACTTGTAGAGGCGCGCAGACATAAAAGACGACACACACGCACACACTATCACCCTGTCAAAGACGATCACCCACACCCACACCCACAACCACAACCACACCCACACCCACACCCACACCCACACACACTTGCACCCACACCCTCAGGTAGCGTGGTGGTTGCGGCCGTCCCGCACGACGCCGCTGCTGCAGGCCTGTGGGGAATAGCACCCATCAACATTAGGGTGGGGCTGCCCAGTGCCATAAACCCACAAGGGGCACAGGTGTGTAGGTTCAGTGCCATAAACCCACAAGGAGCACAGGTGTGTAGGTTCAGTGCCATAAACCCACAAGGGGCACAGGTGTGTAGGTTCAGTGCCATAAACCCACACAGGGCACAGGTGTGTAGGTTCAGTGCCATAAACCCACACAGGGCACAGGTGTGTAGGTTCAGTGCCATAAACCCACACAGGGCACAGGTGTGTAGGTTCAGTGCCATAAACCCACAAGGAGCACAGGTGTGTAGGTGATTGAAGGGTGAGCAACAAGTACAAGTTTGTGTACAAGTCTTGTGTACAAGAATAGGTACAAGTGCAAGTGCTAGTCTATACTGTACAAGTACAAGTCTGTCACTGACAAGGATTTCAGGACGTCAGGTGATAGGTACCGTTGCACTCAGGTGCCAGCTGTCAGGTGTGCATATGTTTGTCAGAAAACAGTACCGTTATGGTGCTGCACCCAGATACATATATGTCCATCAGAAAGATGTACGACTTGCACATCAGAAAGCAGTACAGCTAAGCAACCTCGGAGGTGCCGCATCCAAGTAACGACACTGTAATGGCCAACTCCACCTGGTCGAATAGCCCTCCCCCCAACATTTCAACAGACCTTGGAAATGCAGCATCCTTGGATTATTCTGGATGCATTCAGTATAACCAGCAGACTTACACATGTCAGACAAAGGTCGGTTGGCTCCTGCAAATTTGTTTACGATTCTTCAATATCAACCGTTGGCTACTTCAAGCTAGTCACCTCCAATCTGTTGGCTTCTTCAAATCGGGCGTCTACAACGTTGATTACTTCAAACTTAGTAATGTGGGGAGTGGTTTTCACTGCCTGCGTAGTTTTTCTTGCCACCTACAATCTGTTGGCTTCTTTAAACTGGCATCTACAATTTGTTGGCCACTTCAAACTTGTCATCTACAACTGTTCGCCACTTCAAACTTGTCATCTACAATCTGTTGGCTTCTTTCAAACTGGCATCTACAATTTGTTGGCTACTTAAGTTTAAAATCATCTACAATTTGTTGGCCGCTTCAAAAACTTGTCATTTACGATCCTCCAACATAAAACTGTTGGCTACTTCAAATTTGTCATCTACGTCTCCGGTCTTCAAATGCATTGCAGGCGCTGTGCACCATGAGTGGACATCTCTATATCCGTGTGTACGATGATTGAGGATGATGTGACGCTGTTTGGTTTCCGCATTACCCCCTGGGAAGCATGTTCACACAAGATTATTGTACTTCGGGAAGTAATTAACCAGTGGAATAAAGAATAGCTTTTATAGAACTGATTTTGCCATGTTGGGCTCGTAGTCAGACCTTCTCTGCAGACCATAAATACATTTGTCAATTCATTTATATTTATCAATACGACCATTAAAATTCAAATTAGATCTGGGGATTTATTAAGCAAAATCGGCCTTGCCAGGCATTAAAGTGCTCCCCAACAAAAGCAGCCAGCAAAACGTGCGCAGCAGACAATATGCTCCCCCATAGACCACTATAAAGGGAAAACACAGCCAGATAGTAAGCCAGCAACGTCTTCCCTCACGCAAAACTTATTACCCTCCAGATAATACCAACCAACATCTAACCCAACAAATGCATATCAATCTCATACCGCTTGCCACAATCAGCCTGCACCACAGATGCTTACACAGACAACTATGTCCTCCATCCCACAAGACAATAGTACCAACCCCTCGACACAGCAGATAAGTAACAAAAACTCAACCTACCGCATCCACATTAACCCAACCTTTGTGAAAAAAAGACCACACAGAACCACATGCACAGCACAAGCCCCAAAGAAAAAGAAGATGCGAGCTCCTAGATGTGACCCAATGCCTACCTAGCCTTAGTCTGACTCCCTTGCGCATTACCCACGTCCAACAAAGAACTCTGGACGCACAAGAAAGACAAGGCCTTCTCTATGACACCCACGGAGTCCATCAACATGCGTTACCATGATGATCTGGATATTTTTACATTGGTGCCTGGAACAGAAGGGGTTAGGATGCTGGCCCCCCAGAGAGACAGGGACAATACCACACTTGCTACGCTACTATGATTCTAGAAAGATGGGCCCTACCTCTAAAGGTTGCTGGTGGATGCGTGCCCAAAATCACTCAAGCTGCTGCTCGCACTGACCTTAAATGCACAACCTCTGAAATGTGCTTCTACCATCTAGGACAGTATGCTGTATGTTGCGGTATGGGTGTGTTGAGCTTCTTCATTTATCAAAGCAGCAGCATATACCTCTAGCTTGTCCCTCCAAGATTTATTGTGGTGATTTTCTTAAATTGAGGGTGGTAGACTCCAGCTCCAATAGACTGAGATCCATTTTCTACGCTTGTAAGACAACTCCCGTCTGTGAAGGCCCATTCTTTCCAGAAAATAAAAAGAAACAGAAAAACTACGCTGGCAGTAAATGCCACTCCCCACATTAATTAAGGAAAAGGAGCCATTATGGTACCGAGTACCGTAAAGCTCCTCCACTGCAATAAGGATAGGAAAAATCAATGGGGATCAAGAGGGTAGCAGGCTTGGCCTAAAATCGGCTACTGATGAAAGTTGATAACAGTACTAGAAAGGGCACGTCTGGTATGGACAAGTTTAGCAGCGAAGTTCACAGAGTGCACATGGAGCTTGGAGGCAAGCTTCTTAACTCTTTGAGAGTCAAGACCCAGTTCCTTGAAAGGCTTCAGAGTGTGAGTGTTGTAGATGGTGCCGCCCACACCCAAAAGGATGATGTGGAGAGTAACAGAGGCTCCTTGGAGAATGTTTCAGAGGTCTTTGTGCTGTTCCTTTGCGGCGTTCAGCTGGTTCTGAGGTCTGGTGTCCTGACAATACTTGATCTCGACGAGTTGGATGTCATGCCGAGTCTTGTTGAGGTCTATAGGTCGGTGCTGTCTGGGGTTGGTGGCTCTACTGGTGACTGGCGGTGCTGCTAGGATGCTCCCAGTCTCCCTCAATTGCCCCCTGCCACTCCGAAGAACCCACCCCCCTACATAAATTTGCTGTTTTTGTTTTATTGCAGCGATGGGAGTAGCAACACAAAATTTGGGCGGCTGGAGGTAAATTGCCTTCATCTGAGAAGCGGGGTGGGAAGAGCCATTTGGCAACTATTCTAATTTCAGCTGTTTCAGGTATCTGGAGATTTTGCATGGTCGTCCGTTCGTTGCCGCCTAAATCCATGGAGGCAATGCATGATCCTAAGGAGTCTGTTTTTCTGATAGCCTTAAGGATCATGCGGCATGCTATGTTGTGTCTTTCGGTGATCATGTTCCTTATTTGCGTGTGTTGGCACCCAGAAAAAATGTGTAGGGCACTGTCTACTTGTGGGCAGAGGGGGCAGGTTCGACTTGTTGAGAGTTTGAACAATACCGCATGTTTTTAATTATATAGGGTGCCTGTTCTGTATTTCATATTGATACATTTGGTCTTATAAGGGGACATCGGATGATGTTAGGTAAGCATTGCTAATGGCTCCATTGGCAGTGCCGTCCTTTATGAGGGTCTGGTAGTACGCATTGTAGTTCGCTTCAGTTTTGGCATTTCCCAGTTTATGGAGAGGATGCATGTGTGCTTGAAGGGCGTCATGGTGGTTTGGTAGATACCAAAGCTTTGGGGGAGGATAATGGGCCATGTTTGTTGTATGGGTATGATTGTGAATTTTTGTTTGGTTTTCTATGTCTTCTTTTGCAAGCCAGTGTTGTGTTGAGACGCTCAGGGGTGAGCATGCCATGCCATGCCTTAACACAATGCTACTCTTTTGCTCTTCTGTTTAGCCAGAGGATAACTTCCCACCATTTTTATCTACTGCATAGTTCATCAACACACTTCAGTTTCTGCCTACTTTTGTGCTAGGCGAGTCACGCAAACACAATCGGTCGCTGGTAACCCCTTCTTTTTCCTCAACCTTTTCGCGTAATTCGTTTTTTCCTTGCAATTAATCAGAATCTCACATCTCCTTTTTCACTGCAGCCAATAAGTTTTGCAACCGCTTGGTTTAGATTGATTTCATGATCTTGCGTTTTCTTACACATTCGCCTATGAAATGCTCTGCAAAAAAGAAGTCGTCAGGCTAGTGTCAGAGATTCCTGGCACGTCCGGAGGGAACAACATAAAAAGTCTGTCCACATTTTATTGGATACGCACACAAGTCAGTGAGGAACTAGCACTTATATTTGGCACTTGCAACAGCAGACTTCTTTTCTCCTCCTGGTACGCTATTGGACCTCTCTGACTGGGCCTTTTTCGTCTGCTGGTAAAGGAGTTTTACGGGACTCGGTACCAAAGTGGCTATCTTCTCCTTAATAAATGTGGGGAGTGGTTTTCACTGCCTGCGTAGTTCTTTTAATACCAGAGTGTACCCTACAGGATGACAGCACTTAGCATCTCTGGAGGCAGAAGCGCTTGCTGGGCTGCCTGCTGCGCTCGAGGGTTGCGTCTGCATGTGTGTGTGTGTGTGTGTGTGTATGTGTGTGTGTGTGTGTGTGTATTTGCGTGTGTACAGATACGAACGTATGCACGTGAATGTGTGCGTGCAATCCTCCAGAAAACGAAACCTAAGGACGTCCTAGCTACCTGCCCACAGATATGATAAAGAGTTGTGAGGACGTCCTAGCAACCTGCTCACAGATCTGATCAAGAATTGTGAGGACATCCTAGCAACTGCTCACAGATTGATCAAGAGTTGTGAGGACGTCCTAGCAACCTGCTCACAGATCTGATCAAGAATTGTGAGGACGTCCTAGCAACTGCTCACATATTGATCAAGAGTTGTGAGGACGTACGTCCTAGCAACTGCTCACATATCTGATCAAGAGTTGTGAGGACGTCCTAGCAACTGCTCACAGATTGATCAAAATCAAGAATTCATCTCAGGCCAAGCCTGCAACCCTCCTTATCCCTTGATCTTCCTTTGTACTCCGTAGTGGACTTTACAGGAAAAGAAAAGAAAAACTACGCAGGGGTGATAACACCACAAGCTTGGATTAAGGAAACGGAGACATTGCTGTCGGACAGCAAAGTACTCACGCTACATGGCGGATTCGAACCCGCGACCCCGAAGAGTCTGGCCTGACCACGGGCCACTAGGCTTTCAGGGCAGCTACCCTAACTTTACAGGACTTGATTGGTTCTGTATCCTTGATCGAAGTGGGGAGTGGTTGTTATTGCCTGCAATCCACCTTAAATCTCAAGCACTTGTATACTGTAACGATTTACACGGAATACGATTCCAAATCGGCATCTCGAGCATGCCTTTTACACTGCGCTGCTACATATATAAAAAATGGCCAGAACCATATATATACACCGTATATTTGAAGAGATCCCTGCCAAATATACTGTATATACACCGTACATATATGGTCCTGGCCAACCCTACTTATACTGTATAGGGGTAATAAGCACCTAACATTTCATGTGAGCCAATGTTCAAGATGCCCCTGTCAATTGTATCATATACATAGGGTTGGCCAGAACCATATATATACGGTGTGTATACGGTATTTTTGGCAGGGAAATCACCAAATATAGGTCATTTACGGTATATATACACGGTTCTGGCCAACCCTATACATATACCGTGTCTGACCAGAAAGCGCACCAGATGTAGTGACTTGCTGAGTCCACACATTAAACAAGGAACATTGCAAATAACAGAGTGAAATGATCAAGGGGTTGGCGATTTGTGCAAATTTACAAATTTACTTGCCATTTCCCTAAAAAAGGTATAAACGCCTGATGTATGCGTTTAGTCTGTCAACCAATACGCAGGAGGATTAATCTACAATCGGATCACACGTGCTCGGGTAGTTTATAATGTCAGCTTCAGTTCAAGCAAGCTTGGTTCCCATTTGATGAAGCAGCGTGTGAATGGGTGCCCCTCAAAACCAAAACAAGTATTGCTTCATGACTGTTTCTTAGACGGCCCCCCCCCCCCTCAAGGTTCTTAGCGCCAATGCCAGAATCTATCCAGCTCAGTGCCGCGCACGTGCACAGGTGTGCACTTGTTTATCTCAGTGTTCTGCACCTGCACAGGTCTGCACTCATTCATCTCAGCGCTATGCACGTGCATAGGTCTGCACTCAGTCATCTCAGTGTACTACGCACCTGCAAAGATCTGTTCTGCTACGCACCTGCACAGGTCTGCACTCATTCATCTCAGCGCTATGCACGTGCACAGGTCTGCACTCATTCATCTCAGTGTGCTACGCACCTGCAAAGATCTGTTTTGCTACACACGTGCACAGATCTGATCTGCTACGCACCTGCACAGGTTTGTTCTGCTACGCACCTGCATAGGTCTGCACACTCAGTTTACTGCACCTGCACAGGTCTGCACTCATTCATCTCAGTGTGCTACGCACCTGCAAAGATCTGTTTTGCTACGCACCTGCACAGGTCTGCACTCATTCATCTCAGCGCTATGCACGTGCATAGGTCTGCACTCATTCATCTCAGTGTGCTACGCACCTGCACAGGTCTGCAAAATCATCGATGGCTCCCTCCAAAATCCGCTCCGGGCCTGTGGGATCGTACTTGTCTGTGCTCCCGGTCGCGTGCAAGCTGACGGCTGCTGAGGCCGCCCCTGTGTGGATGCAACAAACACACATAGCATGCGTAATCATTTGGATGTGCGAAAAAACACAAGCGTAAGGCATTTAAATTACCCATATTATGTGGATGCAACAAACACACATAGCATGCGTAATCATTTGGATGTGCGACAAAACACATGTGTAAGGCATTTAAACCACCCAATTATGTGGATGAAACAAACACCTACGCAGTACACACACAACACACAACACACAACACACACATAACATAACATCAAATGCAACAATTCAAAATAATTGCGGTTGCCTGTGTCCTTGTTTGCATGCAGCAATCCCCGCATGCCACTCCAATATAACACCTGACATCTATTAGCTTTGGCCAATTTGAGTTTGACTCCTCATCCCAAGCTTGACTCCTCAGTGGTTCCCCTGTGCCTAAACACCATGACCACTTCCATTTAATGCACGTTATTGCATCAATCTCAATATTGTATTGGTGGTGAGTGGTTCCCCTGTGCTTAAACACCATGACCACTTTCTTGTAATGCACGTTATTTGCCTAAACACCATGACCACTTTCTTTTAATGCACGTTATTTGCCTAAACACCATGACCACTTTCTTTTCATGCACGTTATTTGCCTAAACACCATGACCACTTTCTTTTCATGCACGTTATTGCATCAGTCACAATATTTTATTGGTGGTAAGTAGTTGGGCTTCTTTTTGCCTTGGAAATGGCCATTTTGGGGTCCTTTGGCTTTGGACAGGCCTAGCCCTTCAAACTGATTAATTGGCACAACTAAATTGAATATCAAGAGCTACAAAATGAGCCCATTATGATTAATATCTGAAGGGTACCGATTTCTCCGTATATACGGAATACGGTTTTATACGGTAAATGCTATATACTTATATACATACGGTATATACGGTATTTGAAAAGGTGATATACGGTTCTGACCAACTCTATCAACAAATGATTGCCAACAAGTAATTGTCAACAAGTGATTGCTGGCATCTATTCGTATCATTGAGAGACAACCAAGGGTCATCCCTGCCACCCTCGCGAACCAATCTCAACCACACGGGCACGCATGCTCGTAAGCACACCCACAAGCAATCACACACACGTACAAATACAAATAGACAGACGGAATTTCAGGCTCATGCACCGCCGTGTCTTGTTTCATCACACCCTAACTACCTATTATTCACCCAAGCTCAGGGTTAGGGTCTCTAACTACCCTCCCACTTACTTAGGAGCTGCTGCTTGTCTGCCTGGCTGACCACCTGGTCAAGGGGGTTCATACTCTCCCACTTATAGGGGGTTTGACCCTTCCACTCACCTAGGAGGTGATTGTCTGCCTGACTGACTTATATACCAGGTAACAACAAGCCCGGCTTTGCTATCTGCCTCCTTCAAAGGTCACAACATGAGCACACACGGAACTTTTAACGAGGCCTGCTGACCCTCACCAGATACCACTCTCCCAGCAGCTGCTGCTTGTCCGCCTGGCTGACCACTTCTGCTGACCCTAACCAGAAACCACTCACTGACCCTAACCAGGAACCACTCAGTGACCCTAACCAGACACCACTCACTGACCCTAACCAGAAACCACTCACTGACCCTAACCAGAAACCACTCACTGACCCTAACCAGAAACCACTCACTGACCCTAACCAGAAACCACTCACTGACCCTAACCAGAAACCACTCACTGACCTTAACCAGAAACCACTCACTGACCCTAACCAGAAACCACTCACTGACCCTAACCAGAAACCACTCACCCAGGAGCTGCTGCTTGTCTGCCTGGCTGACCACTTGGTCAGGCAGGAGGGCAAGGGCCGCTGCCATCCAGCTCATTGCCTGGTTCCCCCATGTTTGTAGCAGAGCACTCAGCACTTGAGCCAGCTCTACCAAGCGCGCCAGGGGCAGCACACCAGCAGCGCCGGCCAGTAAGAGCCTGCAAGCAAGGTGCACAAGTGTGTGTGTTTTGTGTGTGTGTTTTTTTTGTGTGTGTGTGTGTGTTGTGTGTGTGTGTTGTGTGTGTGTGTCTGTGTGTGTGTGTATGTGTGTGTGTGTGTGTGTGTGTGTGTGTGTGTTTGAGAGCTACTTAATCAAGTGCAAGGAGCAGCAAGCCAGCAGCACCTACAAGCAGGAGCCTGCAAGAAAGGTGCACAGGTGCATGTATATGTATGTGTATGCTTGTTCTTGTGTG
>Ga0307942_1000964_pt1:12500-22034 | contig 22034 bp, 23 predicted proteins | sample OrgLakmetagen175_FD_201846 | JGI IMG/M metagenome (GOLD analysis project Ga0307942, IMG submission 201846) | Saline water microbial communities from Organic Lake, Antarctica - #175 | ecosystem: Environmental > Aquatic > Non-marine Saline and Alkaline > Saline | place: Antarctica... | reverse complement strand
TTTTCTTTTTCTTTCTGAGCTTATGGATTTATTTGTGGCTGGCCGAGACCAGTCAGCAGCCAATCAGCCAAACAACCTGGCTGAAGGTCACCCCCCATTGTAACCATAACCATAACCTTTCCCTATCCAACAAGCAAAAAGGGCACGAAAACAACACAAGCTGCTAATGTCTTGCTTACTCAAACACCCTGAAAGCCTTGTTTACTTAGACACCGCAAAACCCTTTGCACCATCCTGCAACAGGCACCATCTACAACAGCCACACAAGAAGCCCACTCCACAGCCTCGGAATTACTGGTCTACATGCCACAACACTCATGATATAATCAAGCCTACGCATTGCATCATGATGGCATGCAATCAGATCTGCGGTAAAATCGCACAGTTAAGACAAGACATTGAACACAACCCCCAAAAATACCCGAGCAATACTCCTGATGGTGTACAGGCTTTTGCCTCCCAACCACCTGATCCCCACTGAAAAGCCTCTCTTATTTTATTCAGCCTAGCAGTCGCACGTTTTGACTGATGGCTACTCTGTAAACGCTACCTCTTATCTTAATCTTCAAGTGCAGTAGGATGTTGCTTGTGTGTTTCTGCATCCATTGGGTGGTGCAGACTACAAAGCAACAAAGAAAAGAAAAAGAAAAAACTACGCAGGCAGTGAAAACCACTCCCCACACTAATGAAGGATAAGGAGCCACAAAACAGCAACCTTTCCTAATCTATGCCGGAAGTGATTACACCAGTATGTTCTTTCTTTCTTTTACCAGTTTAAAAAAAGGAGTATCCATTGATCTACAAAAGCGCTTGAGCAAGAGGAAGGTACCCGTCCTGTTCACTCGTCTCTACCTTGTCGGGCCTTTGCTTGGCCTCCAATATTAGTAAAAAATTCATATGGAGATCGGACACCCCAGTATGTTCGCTCTGAATGGTGTAACATCATCACTTCATACACATGGAGGTCGGACGTCCGAGTACTTTTGCACTAAATGGTGTAACACCATCACCCGAAACTCCTTGCAATAAAAACTCACAATTCTGAAACTTAGTTGAATCTGACAGGATTTGTAAGTGATACACAGTACCGTTCTTCCAGTGTGGTAAAATGAATGAATCTGACAGGACTTGGATGTGATGCACAGTGCCGTTCTTCCAGTGTGGTGAAATGAATGAATGAATTAACTTCTTCCTTTTCTGCCGTCGCTCTCTTCAAATTCCAGCCCTCGCTTGTTCTTCGCTGATCAAACTCCTCCTCAACTCCACGTGCGTGGGCAGGCCCCCAGATCACCGCTGTTGCAGCAGATCATATTCCCCCCTGCCATCATGTACTTGTGTTTGCATCTGTTGCATGAGCGAGGGCCGAGGTCTAGCGCAGACTTGGAGCACACAGACACAGGGCTTTGCTCGTGAGGCGGAGGATCTGTGTATGGAAGCAAATTGTCACACTGATAGTAGGTGTCTGATAGTAGGTGTGACAACCTAACACAAGGTAAGGTAATTGGTGTCGCACAAGGTAGTAGGTGTCGCACAAGGTAGTAGGTGTCTGATAGTAGGTGTGACAACTTAACGCAAGGCAAGGTAGTAGGTCACACAAGGTAGTAGGTGCCACACAAAGTAGTAGGTCACACAAGGTAGCAGGTGTCACAAGGTAGTAGGTGTCACACAAGGTAGTAGGTGTCACACAAGGTAGTAGGTGTCTGATAGTAGGTGTGACAACCTAACACAAGGCAAGGTAATGAGTGCCACACAAGGTAGTAGGTCACACAAGGTAGTAGGTGTCACACAAGGTAGTAAGTGTCTGATAGTAGGTGTGACAACCTAACACAAGGCAACGTCTTTCAAGGAAACGTATTCCAAGGCAATGTCTTCCAAGGCAACAAGGGTGAGAGGAAGTATCCAGGAGCAAATGCTTGCATTTGGGTGGAGGTCATGCACGTGGCAGACATGAAAACAGTCTGAAATTTGCAGATCTTTGTTCAGGATCTCTGGGTTTAGGCTTGTGTGGGCATTTGTGCATAGAGAATTTTACAACCAGCGACGACTTGATGCAATGGGTAGCTCTGTTGAAGTGCGTCGCCCTCCACCACAAAGAATAGATCCAAACTAGGATCTCTGGGTTTAGACTTGTGTGAGCATTTGTGTGTAGAGTATTTTACAACCAACGACGACTTGATGCGATGGGTAACTTTGTTGAAGTGCGTCGCCCTCCACCACAAAGACCAGCATTGCTGTGGAATGTCGCGCACACAAGTGGAGTGCTGGGGTATAACAAAAGTGGAGTGCTGGGGTATAACGGAGTGCTGGGGTATAACATAGTGCTGGGGTATAACGAAGTGTTGGGGTATAACAGGGTATAACAAGGTATAACGGAGTGCTGGGGTATAACGGAGTGCTGGGGTATAACGGTATAACGGAATGAAATAAGCATCCGGTGATCAGTGTATTTGCAGAATGATAAGTGTGTTTGCGGTTGATGTAGTCTTGCTGTAGCAGCGCATTGTGAAAGGCGCACTTGAGATTCAAGATTTGAGATGTGCATTCCTATGTGTATCGCTACACTTGACCTTTTTACCTTGGCTATCTGAGCAACGCAAGAGATGTAAGTCTCATAAAAGCAAGGAATCTCTGTATCCAGAGACACCATTAACCAAATTGATTCAGAATGGGGAGTGAGCAAGGAATCACTGTATCCGGAGACACCTTTAACACAATTGGTTCAGAATGGGGAACAAGCAAGGAATCACTGTATCCAGAGACACCTTTAACCCAATCAGTTCAGAATGAGGAGTAGGCAAGGAATCACTGTATCCGGAGACACTTTTAACCCAACTGGTTCAGAATGGGGAACAAGCAAGGAATCACTGTATCCAGAGACACCTTTAACCTAATCGGTTCAGAATGGGGAGTAAGCAAGGAATCACTGTATCCAGAGACACCATTAACCCAATCGGTTCAGAATGGGGAACAAGCAAGGAATCACTGTATCCAGAGACACCATTAACCCAGTTGGTTTAGAATGAGGAGTAAGCAAGGAATCACTGTATTCAGAGGCACCATTAACCCAATCAATTCACAATGAGGAACCACCCCTTTGGTTTCAAGCATTTTAAAGCACCGCCACCACAAGCACAGGTGCACCAGCCCTGTGCACTAGCATTCTGGTTTCAAGCTCGTTAATGCACCATCACCACAAGCACAGGTGCACCAGCCATGTGCACTAGCATCCACTTATTACTCGATACGTGGTGGTTGCCCCTTGCGTGTTCCTCACTTGTGTGCATCACTTGTGTGTGCGCGCAACATTGGTGTGTGTGTCATTTGTGTGTGTGTGTGCGTCAATTGTGTGTGTCATTTGTGTGTGCGTCATTTGTGTGCACCTTGTGCGCATGATTTTTGTGTAAATACGCCATTCGTAGGGTTGGCCAAAACCATACATCATACGCATATACGATGCAGGGAATTTACCTTACATACGGTCATATACGATTCTGGCCAACCCTAGTCATTTGTAGTGACTGACTAGTGTGTCTGACTTGTGTGTACCTGACTAGTGTGTCTGACTTGTGTGTGCGTCAATTGTGTGCACCTTGTGCGCATCATTTTTGTGTAAATACGTCATCTGTGATTTGTGTATGTCGCTCTTGACTTGTGTGTACGTCAACTGTGTGCCCCCCACTTGCGTGCCTCCTCTGTAAACGTACTCTGAAAGCCTCTTTTATGTATGTCATTCTGACTTGTGTATGTCATCCATGATATGTGTAGGTCATTCATGACTTGTGTATGTTATGTATATACTCTGTATGCAAACCTCACTGATGTATGCCTGACTTGTGTATGTCATCTGTGATTTGTGTATGTCGCTCTTGACTTGTGTGTACGTCAATTGTGTGCACCCCACTTGCGCGCCTCATTTGTATGTGCTCTGTATGCAAGCCTCACTGATGTATGCCTGACTTGTATATGTCATTCGTGACTTGTGTAGGTCATTGGTGACGTGTATGTTATGTACATACTCTGTATGCAAGCCTCACTGATGTATGCCTTACTTATGTATGTCACCCGTGCATCCCTCACTTGCTTGTGCCATTTGCGTGAGTATGTTTGTGTGTGTTAGGTCATTTGTGTGTATATGTCATGTGTTCGTGCCTCACTTGTGTGCACTTCAATTTTGTGCACATCAATTGTGTGTGTGTTTGTGTTTGTGTGTGTGCGCGTGTGTGTGTGTTGTGTGTGTGTGTATGTTGTGTGTGTGTGTGTATATGTCGTGTGTTTGTGCCTCACTTGTGTGCACATCAATTGTGCGTGTGTTTGTGTGTGTGTATGTGTGTATATGTGTGTGCGCGTGTGTGTGTCTGTTACCTGTGGTTCTAAAATTGGTAAGCCCATCCTTGGCCAGGGGTACAAATGCAAGAAACCATCATCCAGAGACACAAAAATCAGTTCACAGTCGCACCTAGGCCAATCTCGTCAGCCCCGCAGTTCATAAAGCGTTTGAAACCAGCATCCACCTGTGACCGAATAAGGAGGAAGTGTGAAAGAGCGATTGTAGGTGCGTTACTTCAACATTTGATTTCGACAGGGGTAGGGGAACCGAGAACAAAGGTGAAGGAGCTTTTGTAGGTGCATCACTTCAACATTTGACTTCGACAGGGGTAGAGGGACCGAGAACAAAGGTGAAGGAGCTTTTGTAGGAGCGTTACTTCAACATTTGACTTCGACAGGGGTGGAGGGACTGAGAACAAAGGCGAAGGAGCGTTTGTAGGTGCATCACTTCAACATTTGACTTTAAAAGGGGTAGAGGAACCGAGAACAAAGGTGAAGGAGCTTTTGTAGGTGCATCACTTTAACATTTTACTTTGAAAGGGGTAGAGGAACCAAGAACAAAGGTGAAGGAGCGTTTGTAGGTGCGTTACTTCAACATTTGACTTTGACAGGGGTGGAGGGACCGAGAACAAAGGTGAAGGAGCGTTTGTAGGTGCGTTACTTCAACATTTGACTTCGACAGGGGTGGAGGGACCGAAAACAAAGGTGAAGGAGCTTTTGTAGGTGCGTTACTTCAACATTTGAATTCGACAGGGGTAGAGGGACCAAGAACAAAGGTGAAGGAGCGTTTGTAGGTGCGTTACTTCAACATTTGACTTCGACAGGGGTGGAGGGACCGAGAACAAAGGTGAAGGAGCTTTTGTAGGTGCGTTACTTCAACATTTGACTTCGACAGGGGTAGAGGGACCGAGAAAAAAGACAGAAGTCATGCTTTTGACACCTTTTGTGTTTGGGTGCAGTTTCACTCCCTTTGGCCGCCTGTGCCTAGAAGACGAGTTGCGCAGTGAGTGGCGTTTATTACACTCCTCACACATCACACAGGAAAGAGTCATTATACTCCTCACACAGCCAGCAAGCCAATATACTCCTCTCACAGCCAAGGATCCATTATACTTCTCACACAGGAAAGAGCCATTATACTCCTCACACAGCCGAGGAGCCATTATACTCCTCTCACAGCCAAGGAGCCATTATACACCTCACACAGCCAGCGTGCCATTATACTCCTCACACAGCCCGCGAGCCATTATACTCCTCACACAGCCAGCGAGCCATTTTACGTCCTCACACTTAACACAGTAATATCAAGGAGCACACAGTTATACCAAGGAGCCGTTTCAAAGAGCCAATTAAGCACCGGGTGCTACTAGCTCCATTCACTACCTGCGCCCCCTTTGTATGTGGCAAATGAGCCATCTCAAAGAGCCAATTCAGCACCGGGTGCTGCTAATTTCATTCACTACCTGCGCCCCCTTTGTATGTGGCAAATGAGTAGGGTTGGCCAGAACCGTTTATATACACCGTATATGCGTATATTTGGAAAATTTCCTGCCGAAAGTACCGTATATACACCTTATATATATGGTTCTGGCCAGCCCTACAAGTGAGCGATTGAGAAGGGTTGGCGGGTTGGCGGGTTTAGGGTTCAAATTTTAACCTCCAAGTACATATACACTATATGGGTACTCCACTATATGTACATCACCGTACACTTGACGGAATCACTGCCAATGCTATCGTACGTGCATCTTGTGTTAATGGTTGTGGTCACACAGTAATGGTTGTGGTCACACAGTAATGGTTGTGGCCACACTGTAATGGTTTTGGCCACACAGTAATGGGGTTGTGGTCACACAGTAATGGGGTTGTGGTCACACAGTAATGGTTGTGGTCACACAGTAATGGGGTTGTGGTCACACAGTAATGGTTGTGGTCACACAGTAATGGTTGTGGCCACACTGTAATGGTTTTGGCCACACAGTAATGGGGTTGTGGTCACACAGTAATGGGGTTGTGGCCACACAGTAATGGTTGTGGTCACACAGAAATGGTTGTGGTCACACAGTAATGGGGTTGTGGTCACACAGTAATGGTTGTGGTCACACATTAATGGTTGTGGCCACACTGTAATGGTTTTGGCCACACAGTAATGGGGTTGTGGTCACACAGTAATGGGGTTGTGGTCACACAGTAATGGTTGTGGTCACACAGAAATGGTTGTGGTCACACAGTAATGGGGTTGTGGTCACACAGTAATGGGGTTGTGGTCACACAGTAATGGTTGTGGTCACACAGAAATGGTTGTGGTCACACAGTTATGGGGTTGTGGTCACACAGTAATGGGGTTGTGGTCACACGGTAATGGTTGTGGTCACACAGTAATGGTTTTGGTCTCACAGTAATGGGGTTGTGGTCACACAGTAATGGTTGTGGTCACACAGTAATGGTTGTGGTCACACTGTAATGGTTGTGGTCACACTGTAACGGGGTTGTGGTCACACAGTAATGGTTGTGGTCACACAGAAATGGTTGTGGTCACACAGTAATGGGGTTGTGGTCACACAGCAATGGGGTTGTGGTCACACGGTAATGGTTGTGGTCACACAGTAATGGGGTTGTGGTCACACAGTAATGGTTGTGGTCACACAGTAATGGTTGTGGTCACACTGTATTGGTTGTGGTCACACTGTAACGGGGTTGTGGTCACACAGTAATGGTTGTGGTCACACAGTAATGTGGTTGTGGTCACACTGTAATGGTTGTGGCCACACAGTAATGGTTGTGGTCACACAGTAATGGTTGTGGTCACACAGTAATGGTTGTGGTCACACAGTAATGGGGTTGTGGTCACACGGTAATGGTTGTGGTCACACAGTAATGGTTGTGGCCACACAGTAATGGTTGTGGTCACACAGTAATGGGGTTGTGGTCACACAGTAATGGTTGTGTGTTAATGGTTGTGGCCAGCCGCCAGCCCTACAAACGTGTGTCAATACTGGGGTTGACCGGAACCGTATATATACACCGTATATGACCGTATATTTGGTGAAGTCCCTGCCAAAAATACCGTATATACACCGTATATATATGGTTCTGGCCAACCCTATGTATATACTCGCTCTATATGGTACAGCTCACATTCAGAATGATCCATGGAAGAATCATACTCACTCAAAATACAGTCCCATCACTGTGCAGAAGGAGCAACGAGATTGAAAGGAGCGAACAATTTCAGGTTAACCTTATCTCCACCATTTGCACTAAAACATTAGTAACGTGAGAGAGTGATCTGCCATTTGTAACGATGGAGAGTGCTCAGCCATTTGCACCACTACACACATTTGTAACGTTAGAGAGTGATCAGCCATTTGCAACGTTGGAGAGTGATCAGCCATTTGCACCACTACAAACATTTGCAACGTTAGAGAGTGATCAGCCATTTGCACTACAAACATATGTAACGTTACAGACTGATCAGCCATTTGTAGCGTTGGAGAGTGATCAGCCATTTGCACTACTACAAACATTTGTAACGTGAGAGAGTGATCAGCCATTTGTAACGTTAGAGAGTGATCAGCCATTTGTAGCGTTAGAAAGTGATCAGCCATTTGCACTAACATTTGTAATGTCAGAGAGTGATCTGCCATTTGCACTAATAATTGTAACGTTAAAGAGTGATCTGACAGAAGCACGCCACACACTCCTGCTCAGTTAGACTTAGACGTTTACTTTACGCTGGCTGATCAAGCAATGCCTATCAGCCCAACATATGTGGCTGCCGGTTACCCCCCTTTGTAAACCCTTTGTAAACCCTTTGTAAACCCTTTGTAAACCCTCAGTTAGACTAGCACATTGTTACCAGCTGTGCCGTATTACCCTCTTCTTCAACACTTTGCAAACCCTTGACTAGCAGAACTACGGCACACTAGCAGCATACACACACAGACATACACACAAACACGCGTACATGCACACATACGGACGTACATGGACGCACACACGGACATACATGGACACACACATACACACAAGCAGCACACAAACATACACACACTAGACACACATACACACACATAAACACACATACACACACTAGCAGCACACACAAACACATACACACAAACACACACAAACGCACACACACACACGCACACACACGCACACACGCACACACACACCTTGTGCAGGTCCTCAGGTGCCACATTCGGATTCATGATGTGAGCCCTCAGGATTTCCATTGTGGTCTCATATGCATCGTACTTTCCTAAGGCAGTAATAGCAGCAAATAGGAGGAAACATGAAGCGTTATAACTTATAACGCAACTTATAACTTATAACGCATAGCAATCGGCAGAGCGCTGATAGCGAAGTGAGATTGAAACGCATAGCACGATCTGCAAGATGGTCATATGCACCGTATACCTGCTTTGGACCACGGACAGCAAACAGGTGATGCAGATTAGTGATGCAAATTAGCACAAATATAGTGATGCAAATTAGTGATGCAAAATGGTGCAAACTAGCGCACATAGAAACGGAAAGCAGGAGCTTATATCTTGTTTCAGAGGCAAAAGGGTCATCATTCACGTTTTGTAAGGAAGAAGGTTGGCTGTTACTTTTACTTTTATTCTGGAGTTCCCTGCCAAAAACATTGCTAGTGAGCAAGAACATCACTAGTTAACTAGTAGTTAGCAATTAGCATTGTTTGAACAAGCTGTACACACAACACAGGGGGCACAGCCACTCCACGCATTGGACACACAACACAGGGGGCACACAACACAGGGGGCACTCAACACAGGGGGCACAGCCACTCCACGCATTGTAAACACAACACAGGGGGCACAGCCACTCCACGCATTGTAAATTGTACACACAACACAGGGGGCACAGCCGCTCCACGCATTGTAGATTGTACACACAACACAGGGGGCACAGCCACTCCACGCATTGGACACACAACACAGAGGGGGCACAGCCACTCCACGCATTGTTGTTTTTGCTAATCATGCTGTATTATTAGTGTATAAGTCTGCCTTCCCTCTTTGACCTGACGCGCCACGCTTGATGGACGGCAGTAACAGATCGCGCGATGATCAAACCATCGGTGGGAAGTAAAGAGCCTAAAACTGTCAATCATTTGTGATACGACGTTGATATCAAACATGATAGCTTTGCCTGTTATTGCACACCACTCAATCATGCAAG
>Ga0307942_1000964_pt1:0-7500 | contig 22034 bp, 23 predicted proteins | sample OrgLakmetagen175_FD_201846 | JGI IMG/M metagenome (GOLD analysis project Ga0307942, IMG submission 201846) | Saline water microbial communities from Organic Lake, Antarctica - #175 | ecosystem: Environmental > Aquatic > Non-marine Saline and Alkaline > Saline | place: Antarctica: Organic... | reverse complement strand
TAGGGTACGCGTAACTGCAATGTTGTGTTGCATGGGCTGTTTGAGCTGAAGAAGAACAATTCATATGCTTCTCGAACCTGTTATTTGTAATTTGTGATGAAAACATTGATGCTAGTATGAGAGTCGTACATTGATGCGTACATTGACGCGTACATTACCACATACATTGATACGTACATTGATACAAGTATGAAGTCGTACACAGGCGAGTAAGCACTGTAAGCCGCCAGGTTGATCTTTGACACACTCGTATTGCTACACAAAGAAACAAACTGCAATGTTTATGTACTAATTTGATCTTGTCGGCCTGCGCATGCTTGCATACCGCATTCCCACAAAACACGTTCTTCTTTGATGCTTTCATCTTTAGTACTCTTATCGTTAATGCTCTTATCTTTGATCATGGCTGCCTGCGCATGCTTGCATACCGCATTCCCACAAAACACATTCTTCTTTGATGCTCTTGTCTTTAGTGCTCTTATCTTTGATCATGGCTGCCTGCGCATGCTTGCATACCGCATTCCCACAAAACACATTCTTCTTTGATGCTCTTATCTTTGGTGCTCTTATCTTTGATGCTCTTATCTTTGATGCTCTTATCTTTGATCATGGCTGCCTGCGCATGCTTGCATACTGCATTCCCACAAAACACGTTCTTCTTTGATGCTTTTATTACACGCAGCCCGCTTCTCCATTCTATTTTGCCATACTGCTGTCAAGCAAAAACCAAGCAAAAACTTAACAAGAACTAAGCAGACCCATCCCCTAGAGCTTCAGCTATCCAAAGCAAGAACCACATACATAGTGCAATGATTGTAGCTATATCCCATCAGCAACTGATCAGCCAAACAACCTGGCTGAAGGTCACCCCCCATTGTAACCAATGTAATCATTGTAACCATTGTAGCCATTGTAACCATTGTAACCATTGTAACCATCGTAACCATTGTAGACATTGTAACCATTGTAACCATTGTAACCACTGTAACCATTGTAGACATTGTAACCATTGTAACCATTGTAACCATTGTGACCATTGTGGCCATTGTAACCTTTGTAATCATTGTAATCATTGTAACCATTGTAACCATTGTAACCATTGTAACCATTGTAACCATTGTAACCATTGTAACCACTGTAACCTTTGTGACCATTGTAACCATTGTAACCATCAGCAGCTCACCCAACCTTTGTTGCCTGCCCATGCTACTTCAACCCCCAGGCCTACAATCGTAAGGCCCAAACTGTACCTAATCTGAGGCGCCATCCATTGAACAATCACGAAAGAACTGCTGAGTTCAGTGTGTAACACTTGAACTCCAGTTCTTGGAGTGAAGCAGAATAATACCTCTCATATCACTCTCGCTTTTTATCTGTGTTCCTCTCCAGTTCTCCATCTTTTTATTCACTTGGTCCTCTCAACTGCTATTTTTAGTTTGAGTTTAACTATTTTACCTTTCTATTCATTTATACATACAATAATATGCATATATAATTTGTTTCCTTTTTTTCTGGGCAGTTTTGAGGACCTAATTCCTTAGCAACTGTGATCCGGACTTGTAAATAATCCACCGCCATCTTACGATGCAAACGTAATACAACAATACAACACCCACCCACCCTTTGCCGCACTCCGCCTGAGTATTGTAAATAATCCACCGCCATCTCACAATGCAAACATAATACAACACCCACCCTTTTCCGCACTTCGCCTGAGTACTTCATAAATAATCCACCGCCATCTCACGATGCAAACATAGTACAACACCCACCCACCCTTTGCCGCACTCCGCCTGAGTACTTTCTTCCGCCGGGGCCACAGTTGTAAGGCCAAGGCTTTGTTGTGTCTGGGACGTCATTCCGGCATATGCGCCCCGCATGCGAGAAAATCTGGAGAGTTTGTGAGGAAGGGAGGCTTTGCTTTGGTTGTTTGGATGATGTTTATTTTAAATTATGGAGTTGAGGTTATATCAAGGAATCACAACACTGTGCAAAATCATGCGTAGCATTGTACAAAAACAAAACATAAGACCACTCCCTGACTTACAAACAGACTGGCCGCTGGAAAGCTGTTCAGCAAGATGCACCAGATGCGTGGCTTGATCCGTGTGGTTCCGTGAGGGCAAAATTAAACCACAATGAATATCCACCCCATACATACTACTGAACAACACACCGTGGTGCGCGGCAGTGGGTTACGGACGTTAGGGTGGAGGCTTGTTTTATCGTGGCCAAACGCCGATCCAGCAACTGGAACTGGGGTTACCACGTCCTGAGGAGGTGGTATTGGTTAAGGGAATGTTTTAATAATGACAAGGGGGTAAATGTTTTGACAGCAGCGGTTGAATAACTGGGGTTACCACATCCTGAGGGGGTGGTATTGGTGAAGGGAATGTTTTAATGATGACAAGGGGATAAATGTTTTGACAGCAGCGGTTGAATAACTGGGGTTACCACATCCTGAGGGGGTGGTATCGGTGAAAAGAATGTTTTAATGATGACAAGGGGATAAATGTTTTGACAGCAGCGGTTGAATAACTGGTGTTACCACATCCTGAGGGGGTGGCATTGGTGAAGGGAATGTTTTAATGATGACAAGGGGATAATTGTTTTGACAGCAGCAGTTGAAGGGGACGATGTTGGTCTTAGGGGGAGAATACTGCTTCAGGTGCAGTGCCCGTACTCTAACTCCCCCTGCTGCGCGGGATGGCTACGTTTTTATGATTGTGTTATTCCTTACCAATGGTTCCACCACTTTATCACAGAGGATGTTACACCGTCATCTTTACAAAGATCTCACACCTTTGACCGTGGTATTACAATGACCGTGATCTCATGGCGTCCATCCCACCACCATCTCACGAAAGAAAAACTACGCAGGCAGTGACAGCCACTCCCCACATTAATTAAGGAAAAGGAGCCACTTTGGTACCGGGTACCGTAAAGCTTCTCCACTGCGAAAAGGGTAGGAAAAATCAATGGGGATCAAGAGGGTTACAGCTGTGGCAAGACAGTTCCAACTCACATACAGTTACACCCAGTGATGTGCCGGTACGGTGTACGGTACGGTACGGTACGGTATGGTTACGGTACGATACGGTACGGTTAGACTATATATACGGAATATTACGGTACGGTTAAGGTACGGTGCCAAAGGCTGGAAATTGCCTACTTTTCATAGTTAAGGGTCATGATGGCTGCTAATTTTTGCAAAATACAGATGTTGTGACTTACATATCTCCAATGTAAAACCAAGAAGCATTGTCTAAGAGGAAAAGCATACACATAAAGTTGGGGTGAACAAGAAAAAACGCAGCTTTGAAGGGGAATTGAACCCAGGACCTCAATTTTTTCTGCAAAAAGGCAAAACACGGTGGACCGTACTAGCACGATTTGGACCGTATTTTTCCATCGACTGTATATTACGGTTTGGTGCTGTACCGTACCGTAAATGTACCGTATACACGGTCTGAAAGGGAATGCGGCTTACTGGCACATCACTAGTTACACCGGCCTCCAAGGACGGGAGTAGTTCTGCATGCTGCAGTAATCTGCAGATTCCACACCGCATCGTCAAGATTAGAATGAAAAAACTTGCTTAGACAGGGCTGCGTACATAAATTGTTAAACCATACACTCACATTGCAGAATGTGACCGTGTCATGTTCAATGCTGTCCCCCAAAACATACAACACACACACGCGCACACACACACACATTCAAGCAAGGACACGTACCTTGCCGGGGTTGTGGGCAGCTGGCCAGATTGGGGCTACTTTACGTCCCGGGATCGAGCCATCTAAAGCGGAGTAAACAGGCCTGTGAGTAGGAGAGGCACGCAAGACGAGCAGACGTGTCTGCGTAGGAGAAGAGAGCAAAGCAGATACAAGCTTCAGACGAGCCTCCCTGCTGGAAGGTATACACATACAAGCTGCACACAGCAAGTAAGGATAGCACATGCACAAGGTTGGTGAGGCCCCCTTCCTCTCCCCCCACCGCCCCCACCCCAACCCCCAAAACCTCCAACCCACACCCACCCATCCACACCCAAACACGCACACCCACGCACACGGAAACACTCTCTCTCTCTCTCTTTCTCTCTCTCTTTCTCTATCTCTTTCTCTCTCTCTCTCTCTCTCTCTCTCTCTCTCTCTCTCTCTCTCTCTCTCTCTCCCACTCCCACTCACTTGAAGACACCCCAGTGCGTCAGCCAGATCATGTGATCTTGTATCTTGTCCGGTGTCCCAAAAGGGCTTTGCCTGAACGGTCCATGCTCCATCTTCCCCCAGTCACCTGCGGTTGATGTTTCATGAATTCCTTCATGTGTGCATACAAAAATATCACAGCATGCGCATAGAAGGAGCTGGTGTCGCATGTTGATGTCCGTTCCCCCTGTTCACCGGACACTTTACATAAAAAATATGTGCATCAAGGTGGTAGCATTGCATGTTCATGTCCAGTCCCCCTGTTCACCGACACTACATTAACTAAAACACAGCTGGCCATTGCCGTACATATGCACCATGTGTGGCCATGTATATGGCCATGGCCGTGCACATGCTCCTTGTGTTACTTTGTACATGGAGGCTTCCCTGACAAAGGCATATGTGTTTCTATGCATAGAAAAAGAATGAAAACTACGCAGGAAGTGACAACCACTCCCCACATTAATTAAGAAAAAGGAGCCACTTTGGTACCGAGTACCGTAAAGCTTCTCCACCGCAAAAAGGACAGGGAAAAACAATGGGGATCAAGAGGGTTGCAGGCTTGGCCTGAAACCGGCTCTTGATGAAAGTTGGTAACAGTACTGGAAAGGGTACGTCTGGTATGGACGAGTTTAGCAGCAAAGTTCACAGAGTGCACATGGAGCTTGGCAGCAAGCTTGTTAACTCTTTGAGAATCATGACCCAGTTTCTTGAAGGGCTTCAGAGTATGAGTTTTGTAGATGGTGCCACCCGCACCCAAAAGGATGACGTGAGGAGTAATGAAGGCTCCTTGGAGAATGTTGCAGAGATCTTTGTGCTGTTCCTTTGCGGCGTTCAGCTGGTTCTGAGATATGATGTCTTCACAATACTTGATCTCGACGAGGTGGATGCTGCGCCGAGTTGTGTTGAGGTCTTTAGGTCGGTGCTGTCTGGGGTTGGTGGCTGTACTAGTGGCTGGCGGTGCTGCTGGGATGCTTCCAGTCTCCCTCAATTGCCCCCTGCCACACCGAAGAACCCACCCCCCTACATTAGTTTGTTATTTGTGTGTTTTTTCAGCAAGGGGAGCACTTTATCTGGGCGGCTGGAGGTAAGTCTGTCTTTATCTGGGAAGCGGGGTGGGAAGAGCCATTTGGGAACAATTCTACTTTCAGCTGTTTTAGGAATGTGGAGATTTTGCATGGTTATCCGTTCGTTGCTGCCTATATCTATGGAGACGATGCATGACTCAAAAAAGCCTGTTTTGCTGATAGCCTTAAAAGATCATGCGGCATGCTAATTTATGTCTTTCAGTGATCATGTTCCTTATTTGTGTATGTTGGCACCCAGAAAGGATGTGTAGGGCACTGTCTAATTGTGGGCAGAGGAAGCAGGTTTGACTTGTTGAGAGTTTGAACAATACCGCATGTTTTGTTTATAAAGGGTGCCTGTTCTGTATTTCATAATGATGCATTTGGTCTTAAAGGGGACATAGGATGATGTTAGGTAAGCATTGCTAGTGGCTCCATTGGCGGTACCGTTCTGTATGAGGGTCTGGTAGTACGCATGGTAGTTCGCTTCAGTTTTGGCATTTCCCAGTTTATGGAGAAGATGCATGTGTGCTTGAAGGGCGTCACGGTGGTTTGGTAGGTACCAAAGCTTTTGGGGAGGAGAATGGGCCATGTTTGATGTATGGGTATGAATATGGGTTTGTGTTTGTGTTTGGATTTATATGTCTTCTTTTGTAAGCCAGTGGATGTTGTAGAAGGGATTTCCCTCAGGGCCTGCTGTTCTGATGGAGGTGTCTGCAATGTTGGAGTAGGTGGCTGACTTTTTAGCAAGTGCGTCGGCATGTTCATAACCGATAATACCGGCATTACTTTGAAAAAGTGGATGGGCGATGGTGATTGGCGGATTGCTTTAGCAATGGATTGAAGGACATCTCCTTGGATGTGGTGGCGATGGAGATTCGGGTGTGAGAGCTGCTTTATAATTTGGTGCAGTGATGTAAGGCTGTCTGTGGCTATATGTGAGTAGCCGTGTATGACTGCAGCTGCTATAGCTGCTAGCTCTGCACGTGAGATGGTGTTGGTTATACCCATGCCTTTTGGGTTTACATAGTGGGAAACATTTAAGTGAGGGTGGTATACACTTAATCCAGTGTCTTGCCATACTTCATTATTTTGGAGGCTGCCATCAGTGTAGGTCCAGTCCCGCCAATTATTTACCTTCCGGGTTAGGTTTTGACTAGAGCTGTTTTGGGTTGCTTCGTCAGAGCTCTGAGGTGGGTCCAGGGTACTATTTTTATCTTGAGGGCCTTGTGGGGTTTAATGAAGGTGGTCGCTGGGAAGTTTCTTTACTTTTTAAGGCCAGGAGTTTGCTGGGTGCAAGGGGGTAGGGGTCGTAACGAATGTAATTGATTTCCCACTTTGCCTCAAGATTTTCTTTGGCGAGCTCTTTTAGCCAGTTCTTGTTGCAAGCATTGAGGTAGTTTCTGCCTTTAGTACTCCACATGGCAATGATGTGCATCTCCCAGGTGTGTTTGGGAAGGGACGTTCGCACCTGTTGGGCACCTTTTGTAGGGCTGGCCAATACCACGAATGCATGTCTGTGTACTCTCATGCACTCTCGTGTACTCTCATGATGTCGCACAGTCAATGCAAGGACGCACACCTCCATGGATGCCATGTGCCTTCCTTAACGCAGGCATTCGTATTACATACCTATATTCAGGTCAATTGCCTTTCAGTTCCCATCCTCCGTCTAGGTCACCTCCAGTGCAAGGACACTATGTACCTCCAGTGCAAGGACACTACGTACCTCCAGTGCAGGGACACTACGTACCTCCATGAATGACCATATGCCTCTGCATTCCCCCTGTGCGGTTAAAGTGAGGCCAGGTCGTCCCTAGGTAACGAATGGCCCTAAGCAACCGACCGTTGTCCTCTGGGTGGCGCAAATAGACCTGTGAGGCAGGTTCAGGCATGCGAGTATGTGTGTGTGTGTGTGTGGGTGGGTGGGTGGGTGGGTGTATGCATCTGTAGGTACAAGCGTGAGTATGTGTATCGGTATAGGCAAATGGTGGATGATGTGAATGAATCTGTAGATACGTGCAAGTGTGCTATGCAAGGTATGGGCGAGTAATGCGATTAAGCTTGTGCCAAGGTGTGTGGGCATGGTGTGTGCAAGGCATGGTGTGTGTGCAAGGCATGGTGTGTGTGCAAGGCATGGTGTGTGCAAGGCATGGTGTGTGTGCAAGGCATGGTGTGTACAAGGCATGGTGTGTGCAAGGCATGGTGTGTGTGCAAGGCATGGTGTG
>Ga0307942_1000963_pt1:17500-22056 | contig 22056 bp, 20 predicted proteins | sample OrgLakmetagen175_FD_201846 | JGI IMG/M metagenome (GOLD analysis project Ga0307942, IMG submission 201846) | Saline water microbial communities from Organic Lake, Antarctica - #175 | ecosystem: Environmental > Aquatic > Non-marine Saline and Alkaline > Saline | place: Antarctica... | reverse complement strand
ACCACCAGCACCAGCACCAGCACCAGCACCAGCACCAGCACCAGCACCAGCACCAGCACCAGCACCAGCACCAGCACCAGCACCAGCACCAGCGCCAGCACCAGCACCAGCACCAGCACCAGCACCGGCATCAGCACCGGCACCGGCACCAGCACCAGCACCAGCACCAGCACCAGCACCAGCACCAGCACCAGCACCACTTCTTGTGGCCTTCAAGCTGTTATCCACATCTTGGCCTGCACCAACATTCGGCCTTCCTTCAACCCCTCCAACCCCCACGCCCACATTCCCTCCATCACCGCCGCCCTCCTCCTTGCTGGACGGTGTGTGTGGGGTTGCGGTCGGAGGTGCCGAGTGTGGAGCGCTTTGATGCGTGGATGGAGAAGCAGCGTGCAAAGGGTCAGCGTGTGTGGGGGCTGTTTGGGGTGCTGAGTGTGAGGGGGGTTGTGGGGGAGTGGGCTGTCTCAAAGGGCTGTCTCCATGACGCACCATGAGGACCATGAGGGCAGCCACACCTGCCCCCAGGGAGTGGCCTGTGTGTGTGCGCGAGCGTGTGCGCGTGTGTTTGTGTGTGTGTGTGTGTGTCGTGCAATCAATACCACCACAACCTAGGGTGCACGAGCTGTGTTATCAGAATGAAGAATACATCAGAGCTTCTACAGCATTTAGAAAGAGTGCCACGCCACCAACGCATTGATTTTGTTATCAACTAATCAGAGCACTGAATTATTGACTGAAGAACACGTGCGAGCCTCTACAGCATCCAGAAAGAGTGAGGAGTTATATATATTATATAATAAAAAAACTACCAATGTATTACTTTCAATTTTTGACTGACATATACTCATCAGCAGTAAACATGCACCCAAAGCAAATGCACTTGTCAGTAATGTACTACATGTGGTGAGCGTACTTCAGTGAGCGTACTACAGTGAGCGTACTTCAGTGAGCGTACTTTAGTGAGCATACTTCAGTGAGCGTACTTCAGTGAGCGTACTACAGTGAGCGTACTACAGTGAGCGTACTGCGTACTACAGTGAGCGTACTACAGTGAGCATACTTCAATGAGCGTACTTCAGTGAGCGTACTACAGTGAGCGTACTTCAGTGAGCGTACTACAGTGAGCGTACTTCAGTGAGCGTACTTCAGTGAGCGTACTACAGTGAGCGTACTTCAGTGAGCGTACTTCAGTGAGCATGCTACTTGTGGTCGACACATGTATGTGTCGACCAGAGTCACACCACCAACTTGCATCCTCACCCGTTATGAGCACAGGCCAGTCTGGGTACTTGCTGGACGTGGCCAACAAAGCTTCACGAGTGGATTGCAGCACGTAAGTCGCAGCACTGATGAGACCCTGCGTGTGTTTGTGTTGTGTGTGAGTGTGGGTGTGCATATACATGTCTGTATGTGTATGTATTTATCAGAACACAAGACTATTTCCCTTTCTTTCTGAACTTACAGATTTATTTGTGGCTGGACGAGACGAGTCAGCAGCCGATCAGTTAAAACAGCCTGGCTAAAGGTTACACCCCATTGTAACCATTGTAGACATGTGTGTGTGTGTGTGCGTGTCTGGATAACACACATATTGTGTGTATGTGTGTGCGTGTCTGGATAACACACATATTGTGTGTATGTGTGTGTGCGTGCCTGGATAACACACATATTGTGTGTATGTGTGTGTGCGTGTCTGGATAACACACTTATTGTGTGTATGCATGTGTGTGCGCATGTGCACATTCATTTTGTGTGTGTGTATGTATGTGTGTGTGTGTGTGGGTGTGGATGTGTGTGTGTGTGTGTGTGAGTGTGTGGATGTGTGTGTGTGGGGGGAGAGGGGGGGATGTGTGTGTGCGTGGATGTGTGTGTATGTGTGTTATGTTTAAAAGCCCTACCTGAGGCAGTAGTGTGGGGAGCGAGCAGTGTGTGTGTGTGTATGTGCAAGAACAGAAAATTCGGTATTTAGGACGAGATAAGCGCTACACAAGGGTAATGACATGGCTTGCTTTTGGAAGACATTCTACACTTGATTTAATGACATAGGGACTAGGTATTTGGGATGAGATAGGCGTCATTGTAATGACATGGCTTGCTTTTGGGGGACATTCTAAACGTTAATGGTTTATATTCTGAATTTTATATTTGACTTGTTGACATAGGCCACTAAGTGCTTAGCATGTGCAATCCAATGGACATTTCTTTCCCCTACACACCCATTCATTTTCTGACACGGTGCCTGGGCAGTCTAGGGGCATGCAGTGTGCATAAGGTTAAAAAGAAATTAATCAGTGTTGTTTTGTGATCTACGTTTATTGTTTTGACACTACCGTACTTCACTTTTAGTATTGCAAGGCCTACTTTTGCGAGGTGCCCAAATACTTAGAATAAATTTGCAAGCACTAAGCTTTTGCAAGGCCCCTCAAAAAGTTAGGTGTATTTGCAAACTTTTGGGGAATAACCACTCACTCCCTTCAACGCTTCCAGTCATCCATGTTCAGTGTTGGCTCACACAGAAGCTTACGCCTTGTTCTGAGGACACTGCCTTTGGGTAGCTGCCCTGAAAGCCTAGTGGCCCGTGGTCAGGCCAGACTCTTCAGGGTCGCGAGTTTGAATCCACCTGGTAGCGTGAGTACTTCGCTGTCCGACAGCTCCGTCTCCGTTTCCTTAATCCATGCTTGTGGTGGTATCACCCCTTGCGTATAATTTTTTTTCTGAGCTACTCTCCATTGCCTCACCCTCCTCTTCCCATTCCGGAACTCCCACTTCCGGAACCCATCATCCTATGGTTTTGTTCCTCTGAAATCTCCAGGGTTTCAAGGCCCCTGCCCCTGCCCGGTTGCTACTGCATGCTGCATTTCAGGCCTGAAGCGGAGGATGACCTCCCGAGCAAGACCCTCGTCCTTTGTATGCTTCCGCTTGGTGAAAATTAGGTCTTCTAGGGATGCTTGCCCAGTAGGGCGATCGGGGTCCATTGGGGGTACCCAGAAACTATCGCATTAAAAAGTCAAACATTTTGCGTGGTCCGGAAAAATCAGAAATTTTTTGCCTAACTTATTGCGAAGGGCCTAAATAATTGTTTATTTATTTGCAAAACAAGCAAGCGCAGTACGTTATGAACATTCCTCCCCCCCTTAAAAGCAATTTACCTGACTAGTAACCAGATTAAGATTAAGGGTAACCAGATGGGTAAAATCGCCACAACTGCAGAGTGCTACATTTCTTTCCAGTACCTGGTGCACGTTGCATGCTCCTAGGCTGCCCAGGCACCAAGCAGCGGGGCGAGCCGCCAGGTCCGTGCAGATATCGCCCAGCTCTAAGCTTCCACGAATGCATAGCACCAACCTCCTGCACGTAGAGGAGTGTTGAGTGTGATGGCGATTGCCTGTCGTGGCATGCACGGTATGCCAGATCATGGCATATTTTGTGGAGGTGGTTGAAAAAGGGTGAAGTTTGTACCACATGTAGAAGTCAGGCTACAAAGTCAGGCTACATAAGTGTGCGACAGTGGCGTGTTTTGTGCAGATGATTGCAAATAGGTGACCTATGCACACCCGTAGGCGAGCTATGCACTCCCCTAGGTGAGCTATGTACTGAATGTAGAGGTTGCGTTGTGTTGCGGCACGCCTTGCTTGTCAGCGGTGGCGTGTACGGCGCACCACATCATGAACAGACGCCTGCTCAAACCCAGGCTACCACAAACGCAGCTGACAAAAATGTAACTAATTTCACGCGTGCTTGTGTCTCGAGCGGATCCAGAAATCCTCCTGAGCCGATTCCCCTCATCCACGCCATCAGTGAGTGCAGCTTTGACGACTTAGCCAGCTTTTACTGGTTGAGTGCTGACACATACAAGAGCAGCAACTGTCATATGTCCACCATGTGGGGAGTGACTTTCAAAGCCTGCACAGTTTTTCTTACTTCCCCCACGATAAAAAAACTAGAGCGTAAGCAGCTGTTACTTTGGCTGACGTTGTCTTTTAGTGAGGACAAGATAATCTAGAAGGATGTCACACTTTTTGTGAAGCTATCAGGTATGCAGAAACCAGGTTAGACATCATCCACATACACACATACGCACACACACACGTACACCCACACACACACACCTATCCACATACTCAAGTGTAGCTTTTTGCGCACGTGGCTGATGCGTTCAGCAAATCTCACACACTCACTTGTGCTGCCGATCCACAGCAAGGAAGTGGCAAGGGCGGAACACATGGTTGCGCCACTGAGTGAGCACCACATCTTCCTGTGTTTGTGCGAATGTGTGCGCTCGTGTGTGCGGGTGCGCATGCATGTGGCTGGTCATATTTATCAATGAATGAGCACCACATCCTCCTGCGTTTGTGTGTATGTGTGTGCTCGTGCGTGCACGCCCTGTGTGCGCTTGTTTGTATGTAAGTATGTCTACACGTGGGTGGGTGTCGTTCATTTCCTTACAGGAGTGGACACAAAGAGCGGATAAATGAAACAGAGTGTTGATGCACACAAGCAAAATCTTACGTGCACAAATCACACAGGTTGCGTACAAGTGAGTTTCCAAACATTTA
>Ga0307942_1000963_pt1:0-15000 | contig 22056 bp, 20 predicted proteins | sample OrgLakmetagen175_FD_201846 | JGI IMG/M metagenome (GOLD analysis project Ga0307942, IMG submission 201846) | Saline water microbial communities from Organic Lake, Antarctica - #175 | ecosystem: Environmental > Aquatic > Non-marine Saline and Alkaline > Saline | place: Antarctica: Organic... | reverse complement strand
TGCTACTGGCAGTGCCCCCGTCAGGGCAGCTGCCGCTGGTCTCATCCACATGGCCCCCCTCCTCTTTGCAGCGTGCTGCGATGGTCACGCTGGGTGTGCTGTGAGGAGAGGTGGCCTCCACGCTAGGGGTGCCAGTGTGTTGCTCATGCTGCTGCTGCTGCTGCTGCTGATCATGCTGCTGTTGTTGGTGCTGAATCGCCTGTGCGCTTTTCCTTGCTACAAGCGAAAGTGGGGCGGCCTTACTAACAAGATTATACAGAGGCGTGGGAGAGGGACGGAGGAGCTGGGGTGTCTGGGGTTCAAGGTGTGAAGCGGGGCTGGCCACAGGCATTGAAGTGCCTGCTGTGCCAGGGAAGGGACCGAGGGTGGCTGCGGAAGTGTGTAAGTGGGGGTGAGGTGTGTGGGGATCAATGGCACGTGCCCTATTGGTCAGGGAGCTAGAGGCTTGTGGGATGTAGTTGGGTTGCTGCTGCTGCTGGTATTGCTGGTCTTGCTGGTCCTGCTGGTGTTGGTGGTGGGACTGGGGTTGGGGGTCTGGGAGGGGAGAGGGGTCAGTAGCTTGGGAGGGGGCTGACGGTGCATGTAGGAGGATGCGGCCGGAGCTGAGTGCGAGGTTACGCTGGCTAGTGGCGAGCTTGGTGTGCTGCTTAACGGCAAAGTAGAGGCCCACCGGATCCAGGGGGACCATCTGTGTATGTGTTTTGTGTGTATATGTGCGTGTGTATGTTTTGTGTGTTTCGTACGTTATGTATGTGTGTTAAGTAGTTACAGTTGTGTGCATGCTTGCGTGCGTGCATTGTATATAGGGACAAAAGTAAATTAAGTTGGTCATTTCATGCACTCGTGCTATAGATGATATGGGCAAAATTGCGCTTTCTTGTATATCAACACACTGCCGCAAGCAAGAAAGGTCCAAGACATTTATAAACATGCTTGCCTTGAGCACACCACAGCAATGTGCTGTATCAATAACCACTGCTTCCCCGCAATTTTCATCAGGACCAGCACATTCAGAACCCAAGAACGCCATCATCATCCCAAGCTCACAAAACAACACCTTGAGCACGCCATGCCGCTTTGCTGAGTCGTTCCACAAGTCCATCAGGATCTGCCACATCTTGAACACGCTGGGCTTGGGCAGCTGCAGTGTGGATGGGAGTGTGTATGCGTGTGTGTGTGTGTCTGTGTGTGTGTCTGTGTGTGTTTGTGTGTATGTGTGTGTGTATGTGTGTGTGTTTGCTTGTGTGTGTGTGTGTGTGTGTGTGTGTGCGCGTGCGTGCAGAAAATGTGGAAGCGATGCACACATAGAGTGTGAAGAGTGACGAAGACGCCCACACACAACAACGTGCCCACAGTGACAAGGATAACGTGCATTTTCTCTTGCAGCAAACCCACCTTGTCAGGGAGTCAGTATCTAGTACTGACTCAGATCCCTGAACCCCAATAAGCATGGCACTCAGTCGGCTAGGAAAATTTAAATCGTGTGTAGTGCTATCTATTACGCATAGTATTGGGCCGGGCGTTTGCTGCCTAGGACTGACATTGCTAGTCTTGAGGCTCGTAGCCACTTATTGATTGCACGCAGTTTACGCACATTTCTGTTGCTGACATGACATCAGATTTATGAATCTGCGAACTTTAAAATCTGCAGTGCGCATCACGTGCTTTTAGGCAATGCTAATGTCCATGTATCATGAGGGAGCTGCTCAAAGTTCAGCGTGGTATGCCCACATGAACCATCACGTCACATTCTAATAGACCTACTCCTGTGTCAATACATCCTGCTTGTTGGCAATGCTGATGGCCAGGTAGCACAAGACAGCTGCTGAAACAAACGTGACATGCCCATATGAATAATATCACATTATAAATGTACCTACTCCTGTGGTTGCGTGCCCTGCTTGCAGATGATGCTGATTTTTGGATGCTATAAGACAGCTGCTCATACAGAAGTGCCGTGCCCTCATGAACTATTACTTGTACATTGAGTCTTTGGGTCATTTGTACGGCTTACAATCCGCATACTCAATGTACTAACGTGATACACATGACATTTGTCCTGCTTGCAAATGATGCTAGTCTAAGCAGATAACACCTGCAGACCGATGAACATATGTTAAAACTCTATGTTCAATTCTTATACTCTTATGTTAAACTCTTCCAATGTTACACTCTTTCACCCTTAATGCTAGGTTATACCCTGTAACGCTGCTGAGGATCTAAAGCTGCTGAGAATGTAAAGCTGCTGAGGATCTAAAGCTGCTGAGAATGTAAAGCTGCTGAGGATCTAAAGCTGCTGAGAATAAAAAGCTGCTGAGTCATCTACCTGCTTGTAGATGATGTTGTTGGTCAGGGCCGACAAGATCTGGCTGCTGCTCATCTGTGCATGGGCTGGAGTGCTGCGAGCTGCAGCAGCAGCGGCAGCTGTCGCAGCAGCGACCTCCAGCTTGTGCGCTACAAGAGGCTGCAGCTCCTGCAATACGCACAGAGGGGTGAGCAGTAAAATGGGTTGGCTGCTGCATCGCCCAGCTGCTGGTGTGAGGCTGCAGCTCCTGCAAAAGCACAGAGGGGTGAGCAGTAAAATGGGTTGGCTGCTGCATCGCCCAGCTGCTGGTGCGAGGCTGCAGCTCCTGCATTACGCAAAGAGGGTGAGGGGTAAAACGGGGTGGCTGCTGCAGCTCCTGCATTACGCACAAAGGGGTGAGGGTTAGAATGGGTTTGGTGGGGGAGACTCGGCACTTCGGGCCAATGTGTCTCCTTTTCCATAATTGATGCAGGGAGTGTTTTGCTGCCTGCATAGATTTTTTTTCATGGGTTGGCTGCTGCAATGCCCAGCTGGTGTGAGGCTGCAGCTCCTGCATCACGCAAAGAGGGTGAGGGGTAAAACGGGTTGGCTGCTGCAGCTTCTGCATTACGCACAATAGGGTGAGGGTTAGAATGGGTTTGGTGGGGGAGACTCACGGCACTTCGAGCCAATGTGTCTCCTTTTCCTTAATTGATGCAGGGAGTGTTTTGCTGTCTGCGTGGTTTTTTATTTCTTTTTTTTTGGGTTGGCTGCTGCAACGCCCAGCTGGTGTGAGGCTGTAGCTCCTGCAATATGTATTATTTACGATGTACACAGAGGGGTGAGTGAGGAAACAGGATGACCGTTGCAACTCCCAACTGGCAAGCGAGGCTACAACTCCTACTGGCAAACGCACGAGGGTGTGGGAAAGTCACACACTTGCTGGCTGTTGCAGAACCCGGTTTGTGTGATGCAGGGTGTGCTTTACACACTTGCAGAATCCACCCGTCTCCTTGTCCAGCTTACTGTAAGGAATAGGAGCCCCTCACGCACAGCATCACTAGCACTAAAACACACCCAAACAGACTTACCTGCTCAGGGCTTGAGCGATACATGCAAGCACACCCCCACACTCACCCACACCCACATCCACACCCATAACCACATCAACAAACACATCCACACCTACAGACGTTGCTGATCAGTACCTGGCTTGAGCCACACGTTGGGCCACATCCACACCCACATGACCACACCCACTCCCACACCCATAATACCACACTAACACCCACACCACAACACGCACCTGATCGGCGTCCAGTTTGCGCCAAACTCGGCTGCGAACATGGTCATTCACCCGTTTAGATGCCCTTCCGCCTGTTTTTGTAGACAGAGGTGTCACGTTCGTCAAGTTGGTGGGAAAAAGGAAGAACAGATTGCGCCTCTTGAAACAGCAGTTTTTGGTAAGGGCCAATCTTGGTTATGAAATAACAAGCGATTTCTGTCTTAAAGGGTACCCTATATAGTATATAGTGTTTCCCCTCATATAGCAGCCCTTCACCGCTGACCTCCGAATGCAGAAGGTCTGTTCCTTTTCTGCTTCTGCCTTGTTTCAATTACAAGAGTGGAGCAATAATACAGGTGTCCTTTTTGCTTCTGCCTTTTTTACATTTGCAGGAGTGGAACAATAATTCAGAAATGTTTACACAATTGCAGGAGCGAAGCAACCATCCCTTCCGAACAAACATCTCACATGCAGCAAATCCTGATTCACACCAGCCTGACCTCGGCTTAACTACCTCCAAAGCTACGATCAACAGGAACTGAGCTCTGCAGTGCTGCAGAAAATCTCAAAGGGATCTGTTACAGGCAATCCAAACTCAGTTGATAGTGATCAATAGTTAAAAACCTTGCTAAACTCTCTCAAACCCCAAATCTGCACCTGGTCTTGGCTGTTCGAGACGATCAAAGCTGGTACTATATACCCAGCCATCCTCATCCGTGCTGTGTGTATGTGTGTGCATATGTGTGCGTGTATGTGTGTGTACGTGGGTGCGCGTGCTAGTGTGTGTATGTATGCACGTATGTATGTGTATGACATGAAATGAAGACAGTTTGTATTTGAAGAGTAAGAAATAACAAGCACCGACGAATGGGTTGGGTGGATATGGATGAATAGAAATTGAAGTGCAAATTCTAAATAATAGAAATAATATATAATAAGTATATATATGTGTAAACACCATTTACAGCAACAAGTGCTAGCTTTGCCCAAAAGACACGGCTGTATTAGAACATGAGGGTAAGTCAATGGAGACATGGCTGGAATGCGCCTGCATTTGCATCTTGAAATGATAACTACAATAGTACTGTGCAAAGGGTTTACAAGCTGATTCCTGGTTGAACTTGATTGTGACACTTTAGTGGATTAGCAAAAACAACAACAAGAGGATTGTGAGCAGCAAAAGAACACAAAGAGTGGGGGATTTTTGAACCAAACATTCCACTTCAAGTTCCCGGTGTCTCTAATACCTCATTTCTAATTGCTAAGAGGTACAATTGTAGCTTAGGGCCAAGCTGGTCCCTGAAAACTCTAACATAGAGGTATAAGCAATCAGACACGGCTGTGACCCAAGACAAGTAACAATATTCACACTCATAACACATTGGGTCCAAGCCTCAGCTGGACACGCTCCTGGACACGCTCACAACAGCCCATCCAACCGCAGCTACCTCACCCTTTCCTTCAAGCCTGTACCAGCGCCTACCTCCAGCAGGCACTAACGATACGCACATACAAACAACTCTGCATGGGACCACGATCGACAAATAGCGTTCCCATTACTTGATCCCCATCAAAATCTACAAGCCCTTGAGTAAACACGTAAACACGCACGCAAATTACCACAGAACCTCCCCACAAATGTGCACGGTTGACAAACAGCATTTCCACCCATCTTCCTCCTATCAACGCCTACGACAATCCCTGAATTTAATAATCACAAAACAACTACGGAACCTCCCATACCTGGGCATGCGCACAACAAACCAGCCACCCTCTCCGTCCATGGACGGCGTGCGTGTGGGGTGGACGGGGCGGCCTGAGGCATCGCTCCAAGTAGGCCAGTCGTAGCTGGGAATGAGGGGAGGGCCCCTGCGCAAGAAATGAACGGATGTGCGACAAACGAACGGATGGCAAAAGTCCAAAACGTAAGGATTACGTGAGTGTGTGAGATGGACATAGAAAGCCCGAGGTATTGCTCCTAGTAGGCCATTCGTAGCTAGGAATGAGGAGACAGCCCCTGTGCGTATGACGAACGAATGGATGACAAAATTTGACACATTTGAGGATTCGCATGCGCTTTTTGTATGTGTGGGAGGAGGAGGGGCAGCCTGAGTTGGCAAATGTTGCAGCTGGGAAAAGAAGGGGGACCCCTGCAGCCGCAGATGTGACCAGAATGTTTGCAAAATTTAGGATACGCAAGGGCTATGGCGCGTGGGTGAGGAGGACGGGGCGGCCGTAACGCACACTCCCAGGGAAGTCGGTCGTAACTCAGAGGGAAGGGCCTCTGCATAAGTAAACGGAACAAAAGAATGCTCACAGTAACCTGCATGTTGGGGTGTGGTGCAGGGGCCTGTACGTGTGAACAGGCTCAGATGAGAGCAAGGGCCCTGCAATAGTAAATGGGTCGTTCAAAGGCTTACCCTTCTGCACAGACGTGGTACAAAGCTGGTTGTGTATAAATACTGCACCAGAGAGAACACGACGTGGTTTGTGTTAAATCCATGTGTGTATGTGTATGTGTGTGTGTGTGTGTGTGTGTGTGTGTGTGTGTGTGGAGAGGGGGGGAGAGGCTGGCACGACGACGTCGCTGCACCTGCAGCAGCTACCATTGCTTTTATTATAAACCGAACTCTTGCTCGTTATTAAAGCCCTGCTTGCGCACACATTTTCCAAAAAGATGGTCTGTTCTGGTCTGTTATTTATAAAGACAGTTTAACGCGGTCGCGTTCACAAGCAAACAGAGTGTTTACCGTATCCACGTGCACGTAAGCATACGTACACTCAACGCAAACGTGCACCTATACAAACACACACACACACACGCACACACACACACGCACACGCACGCACACAAGTTGCAAAGCTATAAAATTTTCACTAGCAATCACTGAGGCACATGAACATAAGGCTTAGACTCAGACACTTAGATCAGACTCAGACACACAACATAAGCAAGCAGGACAGGCAACAACACATTCACGCTAGTTGCGTAGAAGAATGAGATCTTACCACATTACACCCCAGTATCGCTGGTTCTCAAACATCTCTGCCAACGGCTCCCCAGTTGCTGTGTGTGTTTCGTGGTGTGTGCGTATGTGTGTGCACTATGTGTGTGTGTGTGTGTGTGTGACTATGTGTGTGTATGTGTGTGACTATGTGTGCGTATGTGCGCGCGTGTGTCTGCTCGTATTTAGGTATGTGTGTGTGCTTATGTGTATGAGTGTAAGAGTGTGTGTGTGAGTGTGTGTGAGAGTGTGTGCATACGCGTGTGCGTGTGCGTGTGCGTGTGTGTGTGCGTGAGCGTAAGCGTATGCGTGAGCGTGAGCATGAGCTGAGTGTGCGTGTGCGTGTGTGCACGCGTGTGTGCGTGCATGTGTGTGAGTGTGCGCGTGCTCGCGCGTGCGTGTGCGTGTGTGTGTGTGTTTGTGTGTGTGCGTGTCTGTGTGTTTGTGTGTGTGTGTGTGTGTGTGGTTGTGTGTGTGTGTGTGTGTGTGTGAGCGTGAGCGTGTGTGTGAGTGTGTGGGTGCATGCGTGTGTGCGTGTGCGTGAGCGTGAGCTGAGTGTGCGTATGTAAGTGTGTCTGTGTGTGTGCGTGTGTGTGTGTGTGTGCGTGTGTGTGTGATTGTGTGATTGTATGTGTGTGTGCGCGTGTATGTTGTGTTGTGCGTGTGCGTGTGCGTGCGCGTGCGCGTGCGTGTGCGCGTGCGTGCGTGCGTGCGTGCGTGCGTGCGTGTGTGTGTGTGTGTATGTGTGTGTGTGTGTGTGTGTGTGTGTGTGTGTGTGTGTGTGTGTGTGTGTGTGTGTGTGTGTGTGTGTGTGTGTGTGTGTGTGTGTGTGCACGCGCGCGCAGACTTATCAAGTGCATAAGTACTTACCAGTGCAACCATGAAGAAGGTCCATGGCAAAACCTGCCTTTTTAGCTCTTTTTGCCAATCATCGCGAAAGGGTCACCCACAAGTTCAACTCAACATTTCTTTGTAAAATTTACCGTCTATTCTGAAATACTCGTGCATTTGGGCCAACTGAAAGCCTTATGTGCTTTGTAGCTCAGCCAGGCTGACTTGAGTATTTATTTTATGAACAGGCGCTCTTTTTCCTAACGGAAATTTCCAGGGGTTCAACTGGGGAAATGTCCAAATATGTGCCATTTGTGCACTCAGAAGCCGGCCATTCACTGCTCCTTTATCCGATTGGAACCATGTTTGCTCTAAATTGAAGCAGGAGTAATAGTTACTCGAGGTTGTGCTTGGATTTATGTGGGTTGCTCTGTGTGCATGTTGGCTGGGCTGAAAGCCCACGCTGACACGAAAACCCTAATAGCTAGTGGCGCTGCGCTTGGGGAACCCTAGGTCGTGCAAGTCATCATCACCGAAAAGGCAAGGCAGGAGGCTCTTCCCACAACAATAAACCGGGTGATGCAAGATCTTCCTGCACCAGCTGATGTAACTTCTTGAAAACTGCTATCCCGGCGTTCAAAAATTAAGCGTTCTTTGTGCTGCGCTTGGTCGCTACCAAATTGGTGGCCTTGGTGACCACAGTACCTCCACTGCTCTGAACAAGAGTGAAGTCCCCAGTCCCGCAAGTGGATTTCTTTAACTCTTTCTGAATTCCAGCGGCTGTTTCCAGGCTAGCTAGGCACTCCTGCACAGCCTTGAAGCCACGTGCTGCTTGCTACGTGCTGCTTGGAGCTTGCTGCTTGCTGCCTTGAAGAGAGTGGTCTGGTAGCTGTGTTCGTTGCTTTGTGTTGGACTTGCATTTCGCGGCATCGCGGAATGCTCTCCAGGGTCCATGTCTTAACATGAAGTCTTCTTTCCAGCTATCTAGTTTTTATATTGAGAAGCTCAAAAGCGTCTGGGTTCACTTTCAAACTATCGTCACTCCATTCTACTCGGCAGCAAGTCCTGATTCCGGCTGTGTCCTTACAGCAATTGGCGACCAAAAAAAGTTAATCTTTTCTAAGCTATAAGGCTCTCAGTTTCTCTAGCGATCCATAAGCCCTAGACACTTTGTGTCCTAGGGTTCCAATACACGGCTGACGCACGAGGGAACCCTAGTCCCCATGTTGTGTTCCATTCGTAGATCTGTAGACTTTTTGTTCCCTTGTACACCTTAAGATCTGTAGTGTCATAGCAAATCACTGTCACTGCAAAGTATAAGACTCAGCACAACAATCTATTATTGTTTTAAGCCAGGGTCAAGTCTCTCTCGAGCAAAGGCTGGGAACTGCACTACAGACTGCAATTCTCCTGATACTCTCTCTCTCTCTTTCTCTGCTGTTTCTCAAATCCGACGTGGGAGTTCTGAGAGTGGTCCTAGAGGTTCTCCTTTTTCTATCCCCTCCTATTGTACAAGGATTTGGACAAACATGTGTTGAGGAATTTCAGCAGGTTCAGATTGCGTGCACACCATTTGAGAGTGGAGTCTTGCAAATGGCATGGTGGTTCTAGCATTTGTGATAAATGTGAGTGTGGAGAAGTTCAAGATGAGAAGCATGTGCTTTTCTTTTGCAAGTGTGCTGAAGTGTGCGAGCTGCGCATGAGATACAGAGACCTTTTTAAAGGAATGTTTAAGACTCTGCGTGTGTTAGCTCCTTTGAGCTCTGAAATTATTCCTTTCATCACTTGTTATCACAGTATCACTGATTTTGAGATCAATGCATTCCTGAATCAAGACTCATACAGACTCCTCAAGTTTGTGTCAGATTTAGTTTCAATTTTCGACACTGGTTGATTTTGTTTCACCAGCCAACTGCCATCAGCCAGAGACTCGGGCTGCAGGCCATCCTTGTAACCCCTTGTAACCCCTTCTCCTATCCAGCAAGCAGAAAAGGCACAAGAACAGCACAAGCTGCTAACGCCTCGCTTGCTTGGACACCGGAAAACCCTCCATCCTGTCCAACTAAAAGCGACATGCATCATTTCCAGCAGCAGCCACACAAGGAACCCACTCCACAGCCTCGAAATTACTGGCCTACTACTGGTACATGCCACAGCACTCATGAAAACATGAACCCGACATGCAATCAGATCCGCAACAAAAATCATACCGATCAGACGAGACATTGAACACAACCCCCACAAATATCTGAGCGATACTCCTGGTGGTGTGCAGGCTTCTGCCTCCCAATCACCTGATCCCCACTGAAATGCTTCTCTTACTTATTCTCCAGGTGGGATGTTGTGTGTCTTTGTTCTCATAGGTGAACAGCCATCCCAGGCTGAATGCCTTTGTAATCCAGAAAAAAGTGTGTCTCTGCATCCATTGGGTGGTACAGAGCACAAAACAACATCCTTTCCTTATCCATGCCGGTAGTGTTTACACTATCTGCGTTCTTTTTCTTGTTCTTTCTAGTAGGACATGATAACAGGAAATTTCCATGGAAAGGCGTCCTTTGATCTTTACCCCCTTAATCTCCAAATAATTGTTTAACCCCTAAGTTTCAAAACCATCAAGAGTCCTTTTTATTCACTTTCTCCTCCCCTGAGTGTGTGATACCCTCTTGGAGACCACCTTTAGTCTCCTTTGGTGACTCATCAAAGCCCATTACCTGCAAGTAAGAGAAGGGGAAGGTTGAGGTCTTAGATGAGGTTCATTCATTGAGAACAATGCAGATAATAAATGTTTAAAGCATGTGTGCTTCTACAAAACTCACCAGCAAAATATAAGGTGGCAAGGAACCTATTACTTAAAAAGCACCCATGCTTGCTTGCATCAAAATCTTATCAATACGACAAAATTCACCTAACATATCTGAAAATTTGCATTCTTTGTTAGTACTTTCTAGGAGGGGGTCAACGGAGGAAATGCCTGAAAATGTGCATTTTTGCATTCAGAAGGCAGCCACTCACAGCCATTTCATCCGATCGACACCATTTTAGTACCAAACCTAGCTGGCATTGAGAGCTCCTCGAGCATGTGCCCAGTTTTATGTGGGTCGCTTTGCGTGCTGATATAGACTGGATTAAGCACACATGGTGCATGAAAAACCCTTATGTGGTGATTTCTATGGGAAACTGGCTCAAATCCCAGAGGTGGTCGACGGAGGACTGAAAAGGGGGTGTTTTGAAATGCAGAGTATGCGCACCCTAGCTTGCAGTTGTAAGCTTACCACCCAGATGTAGCTGATAACATCTGAGCTTAAAAACTGCAAATAGGGGTGCACGTGTCTAATTGCCCGCGGCGCAAACCCCACTTTTCACCACAAATTCTTATACCAGATCGCCCACAGCACCAAACTGAAATATTTTTGCTGCTATAGAATCGTTATCAGAAAAGAATATCATTGCAACAAAAATGAAATGAAACGGCTGAGTGGTTGGTGTTTTATGAGGATTTGAGCCGTTTTCCCATGGTAATCACCACATTAGGGCTTAAATGCAACATGTGTGCTTACTCCAGTCTATCTCAGCACACAAAGCGACCCACATAATACTGGGCACATGCTCGGGTAGCTCTCAATGCCAGCTACACTTTGGTATCAAAATGGTGTCGATCGGGTGAAGTGGCTGTGAGTGGTTGCCTTCTGAATGCAAAAAATCATATTTTCAGGCATTTCCTCCGTCGACCACCTCTGCTCAAATCCTCATAAAACACCAACCACTCAGCCATTTTCTTTTATTTTTGGTGCAATAATATTCCTTGCTAATAAGAATTCGAATCCTCAAAAGAATATTCCAGATTGGTGCAGTGGATGATCTGGTATGAATAAAATTTCGGTAAAAAGTGGGGTGCACGCCGCGGCTTACCAGGCATGGGCCACCATATTTGGTAGCCTCAAAAATAAGTGCTCTGGAAAGCAGAAGTGCTGAGCATTTTGGTGTTTCGTTTGAAGATACCAAATTTGGTGGCCCACACGCGGGGAACATTTGAAGAACATGCCCATTTTGGGGGGAGTTGTCCACCTCTGGTACTTTCTTACATACATCAGACGCAATCATGCTTCTGATCTCTTAGCGGCAGATTGGGATTGAACAAGCAGATAAGGAATATTTCATATGGACCTTTGAGGCGTTCAAAACGGTGAAACACATTAATACAAAATGCGCGTATAATACAATCGTAATCCAAGCCGTTTTGGGAGTGCCGATTTTTGACCCAAAATGGACCTGAATTTCGCCCTAAACCCACCCCACAAGCAGTATTGTTCTGATGTATCATATGCTATTATTATATAATTTCATAGCAATGGAAGCTCGCTGGAAGGCCGTTTGTGGGCGGAAATTTGCCCCAAAAGGCCCCAAATTTTGGTAGAGGTTGCAATCTATAATTCGACTGAATTTGTTCAATACGTCAAATATGGGTTGAATACGATAGGGCGTATTTATACGAGTATGTTGTATGAAACATCCCTGATGTAAACCATCTGTAGTGCCTTGCTTTTGCGTTTCGTTCTGAATGTAATTCTCAGAAGGCACTCATATACCTTAGTCAGAGATTTTAAGCTCGCTATATGGATGCAGAAAGGTCCTCTTTCCATAAAGGCCCTCATTATCCACCACGGGTCAAAAGGAAAACGGAGCCTCAAATTTATTACAAGCCTGTAAGGTGTCGTCCAGATTCCAAGCAGCGATTTGTGAGCTCACCTTTTTTACCTCTCCAAGCACTGCTGCATGCAGGAACACGCAGCCCAACATGGCAGGCACAATGTAAAGGAGTGCCGGCTGCGCTGCACCAAACACGTTCATGACCACAATCGTCAAGCCTAGCCCCAAGACATAGCCCCCAAAGGTGGACTGGAAGTAGTTGGTTCGAAAGTTTGTGCTCACGTCCATTCGCAGCATGAGAGCCACAAAGATGCCAGGAATCACCTGAGCGCATCACAGCATTTGCCACAAATGCATCGCGGTATGTCAAAAGCGTGCTGAGCAGAATTTAATTTGCCACACACACAACACACAATTAAATCCATAGTGTCTGTAAGCGTAGATCAAGGAAAAGGCAGCAGTAATCATGATCTCAAGCACTTGCATGCACTCCGTGACCTTTAGTTCTTGTGTGGATGCAGCCAGATGCAGCTTTACTTATCCTTTTATTGTGCTGGATACCTACAAGGCCCCTTTACAGACGGTAGCCCCAAGGAAAAGACCAAACCCAATCCTTGACCAATCAAGAAAAGCTGTCAACCGATAAGCTAGCTCTGCACCTGCAGTGGCCGATGAATGCTACCTTTCTTATCAAGGAGAACTTACGCCCAACATCTCCCAGCAAACAAAAGGAGCACAATACAAGCTCTTTCAAAAAGCCTTCAGGCCTAGAAAACCAGCACCGTGCATAATGACCGAGAACTCACAATGTCTCCCAGGCCAAGCATCGCGTAAGGGCGCTTTCCCACTGCATCTAGCACCCTCGGGAAAAGCAGCTTGATAGGAGCGTCAAAGTTGGTGGCTACGGACACCTGAAAACAAAGGGCAGGCAGAGCAGCAGTGTTAGGTTTTAGGTAACCTAAAATTTTGTTGCAAAAGCTAGTAGCAGAAAAGCGAGTGGAGGCTTTGTCTGACACGGTCGCCAGCCATTACGAGTGGAAAGAGCAGGTAAGAGTTACATCGGGGTACAAAGCACATCAGCAAGAGTATGCGCACGTAGAGCAGACTGGGCAGATTTTACCGTTAGGTAACATTTGCCAGCATTTACATCACCTTTTCTGTACCCCGAACAGAAACAACCCACCATCACGGGAGTGCAGAACACCCAAAAAATGTCGTATACAAATAGCCCGCACAGCAGGATGATGCCCACAGGCGTAGACCCCAGAGACAGGTGCTCCATGCCCTCTAAAGCAAAAGCCAGGCCCAGCGTATTGTTGGCAAAAGGCGACTTGCTGATGAAGTACCTGGAACGCGCGCGGGTCAGAGTTTGAAGTTGTTACGACTTGCGAGGAAGTGGAGTTCAGCGGGACCCTGCTAAAGTGGCTTAGAGCGGACTGAATTGCCTTGTGTCTGTGTCTGACATAAGTGTTGAAGAAATAGAGATCACTCCTAGACGCACACACTCCATTCTTAGTCTTTGCCTGTGCTGCAGGCAATCGCACTCTACTCGCGAATTGTAACGTCCTAATACACTGACCATGTGCAGAAGGCTGCGCTGATGATGCCAAAAACTATCTGAGGCAGGGTGATGACAGTGGGCTCAGGACTGTCCAGCAAGTGAAGGATTTTAAAAGCTGGCAGCGTGATGGACTTGCTGCGTATACTGGTGGGGAAGAAGTCCGTGAAGTAGGGTGCCATGGCGCCAGCCAGCAGTAGCACAGCGATACTCCCAATATACGCCGTCAGCAGGGCGTTGACCCAGGCCTGCCGGTGTATGTATGTGTGTGTGTGTGTGTGTGTGTGTGTGCGTGTGTGTGTGCATGTGTGTATGTGTATGGGATAGCATGACCAAATTCAACCAAGACAAGAGCAGTCTCTCACCTTGGGCAGAAACTTGAAAGCAAGGAACAAGCTAAAAAGCACTGCACTCCCAAAGAGAGGGAAGCGCATGGCGTCCTGCACGGAGGAGGAAAAGGGACTACTTGTCTGTTGTGTGTCGCTTTATATTTCTTGGAGTGTGCAGTCGTGCAGTTACCCTCTACGAGTAAGTTGAGTGAGCAAATGTCATGCTGCAACACTGTTGTCATGCACCAATAACCAATAACGCGCATGACAACCACTTGTGTGCTAGCAGACCTGCCTGTCTGTAAAACGCATGCACACATCAATCACCTTTTTGGACATGCACTCTGTGGGAGGAGCCTGCTTCACTGACCGCCATGAGCCGCAGTACACAGCCAGGGATGCAATTATAACTGCACGCAATTGTGTGCGCACAAGCAGGGTGTTAGTTTCGAGGCCAGTTGAACAGGACCTCCTGGAACTGGGAATAGAATTGTACCTATCAAAAAGTTGACAGGAATGAGGGAAGGTAGTAGTGTGGGGAGCAGGGATAGGAGCACCAACAGGCAGTGTGCTTTTATCGCAGGCTTGCTAGAATGGTACATCTTTCTTTCCTAAATAAAAAAGATACTGCAGAAATTTTGTGTGCAGAGTCTGCCGTTATTTTTCCCAACCGCTCTTTCAAGCACAGGTAACATTGGATTGCCCAAGTTGTAAAACCTTGTAAACCATGCATAATAATAAACTTTTTGGATTACCAAAAGCAATGACCAGGTCTGCGCGAATGTTATTTTAGGCAATGACAGAAAAAGAAATCAAAAGCCTTGTTGCCTCTCTACCTTCGCTTGGACATTCCCAGCAACCTCAGCCGAGCACTTTCTTGCCTTCGCCTTTCTGGCCACAACTTTCTAGTCCAAAAAATGCGTCATGACAGGAATAGAAGGCCTTATGAGCTCAGGATCTGTGACAAACGTAACTGGCACTCTGTTCAGGATGAGGAAAACATTTTGTTGGACTGTCCGCATGAACATCTAGTCAGACTTCGCACACAGCAACAGCTTATC
>Ga0307942_1000960_pt1 | contig 22065 bp, 15 predicted proteins | sample OrgLakmetagen175_FD_201846 | JGI IMG/M metagenome (GOLD analysis project Ga0307942, IMG submission 201846) | Saline water microbial communities from Organic Lake, Antarctica - #175 | ecosystem: Environmental > Aquatic > Non-marine Saline and Alkaline > Saline | place: Antarctica: Organic Lake... | reverse complement strand
TGCTTTTTTCCCTTTATATTAACGATATTGACGACATTGCTGAGGGTGTATCAGGGGCTATCACCGGAACCGCGGGTGTGCACGTCTCACACATGCATGTTGTATGCAGATGATCTGACTTTGCTGATTAATGAGCCCTGTGATATGCAAATCATGCTGAGTCGGTTGGCTGTGTATGCCAGGAATAAACATCTATTTGTCAACACTTCCAAGTCCGAAGTTGTGCACTTCAACTCTGCGGGTTAAATGTTTCCTGTTTTTGATGTCGGCGGTGCCACCCTTCATCACAAAGATTCTTTTAGGTATTTGGGCATGGTTTTCTACAGGACCTTGAACATGGCTAATAAGTCTGCTGAACACGCGGCCCGTCCTTTTCTTGCCTCTGCCTATAGGATACGTAGATTTGTGCGTGAACATGCTTTGGCAGACAGGCCACACGATGCACACGTCTTTGTGGCTCGCTAAGACGTATGTTATTCCTGCTGGCATGTATGTTAGTCAAGTATAAGGTACTGGTTTCTTGCAGGCAGGCAGAGAGTTTTCTAGCCCACTGTCTACGCTTCATTTGCATTTTCTGAAGGGCACGTTAGGTGTGAAGCGGTCTACCACTAATTGGGCTGTACTCCGAGAATGTGGACATGAACCGTTGCAATTCTACTGGTTTCGGTCAGCTGTCAAGCTTTTCAATAGTATGCTTAATACCAATAGTGCCACTTTGCGGAGGGTAGTCCAGGCTGATCTCAATTTACAGCCTCGTTCAAGTGCCTGCTGGACAGCTCAATTGCTGAGTGCTTTTCAAGGACTGCGTGGGTGTGAGTTGTATGTACAAGCTGTTCAAACTGGGCATGCTATTACCATGCAAGAATTACTGCAGATTTGAAGCATAGGATGAGAGGTGTTTGGAGAGACGCTGAGTTGATGGACCCCAACACGCACAACAACAAACTGGCTGGCCACCTATCATCCTTGGTTTGCCATCCCTTTTTCTAGAAATGAGCGTATGCCGATAAATGTACCACGGTATCTCCATCTTGATCTGTCCAAACATGTTATGCGCTATATAAGTAGATCTCGCTTGCGTGCGCATACTTTGAAAGTTGAGGCAGCAGCGTGGCTTGAAGATGGTTCTTGCGTATGTGACCAATGTCCTGGTGAAAATGAACATGTTCAGAACGAGGTGCATGCTATTTTATTTTGCCAAGACCATCGAGTTTGTGAGCTGAGGAAACATTTTTCCTTTCTGTTCACACCTTTTTTTGAGGACTTTTCAGCAGCCCAACCCTTTTTGCTGCAACAGGTCAACAACCAACTTGATCATGATTTCCTTTCTCAGCAGAACAACAGACTTTTTCTTTTTCTTTCTGAGCTTGGATTTATTTCTGGCTGGCCGAGACCGGTCAGCAGCCGATCAGCCAAACAACCTGGCTGAAGCTCACCCCCCATTATAATTATTGTAACCATAACTGATACAGCTGCTGGTCATGACAACAGAGATCTGAATGCGGCATGGAACCTGTGAAATGTGTCGGCTGCAGAGTATGCTGGGCTGCCTAGACTAGCATATTTGAAATAGCCGCCTGCAGCACACTGCTGTATTTAACACGCTAGTTATTTCACGTGCCCAAGAACTTAAGATAACAGAGTTTACAGATAAAGCCATCAGTCAAAATGTGCGAGTGCTAGGCTGCGTATGGCGACTGGTAGGCTGCGTGTGGCTGTAAAACGTGTAAAAATTGTGATAATTATTGTTGTAGCACCAGACTCATAGCTCATAGCACCTACAAAAAACCCTCGGAAAAGCAAAAAAGACACAACGCTGTTTGTGACATTGCAGCACCGAATTAAACCAGTAAAAACAATCAAGCATCTGCCAGGACCAGCCGACCGCGTTAAATTAAAGAGGGGGGATCATCATCTGTGTGTTTTGGGCACATGAACTTCATGTTGCTGAACATCTGTCACACTGAGGATACATGAGGGAGGCAAATAACATCATTCATAAACTTATGTGTGAGGAAGCAGGATATGTACAACGAGAGGGTGTAACATCAAACATGATCTGGTTCATCTCTCATTTGCTGCGGGCCCTGCTGCTAGATGAACTCTAAACCAGCAATTGCCTGGCTAAGACTGTAAAATCAAATAATTATCACAATTTTACACGTTTTACATACGCAGCTTAGCAGCGGCACGTTTTGATCTTTATCTGTAAACTCTGTAAAATCGTGAATAAAGAGCAAAATTGAAATCAGGTTTAAAGCAGATTGGCAGGCACTTGAAATAACGAGTTTGTTGCCAAGGTGCACACTCTGGCGTCTAGCTAGGCTGAGCTTCACTTATTTGTAGACATAACATTTATGTAGCAGCAAGTATATCTTCTTTACCTGGCTTGGTGATAAGCTGTATAGGTGCATCCATGTAAACCTTGTAAACCTTGTATAGTCGCATCCATTTTTCTGGTGTAAACCTGGACCATTTCCCCTTCACATCATATCAATTAGTCAAACAGCAATTGAGAAAGCCAAAAGAGTCTGCTTGTTCACTGCTTGACACGCTCAAGATCCTCTAGCCAAGCAATGAGCACTGCAGATGCATTCTTGGGATCGTCATCATGAGGACCTGCAACGTATGAAGAGGATAAACATGTGTGTGTGTGGGTTTGCAAGAGCTTGTGTATCATTCTTTTTTTTTGCCGCCGGTTAGGAAGACATCAAGATATGAGTTAGTACCAAGTAATACTCACAATTACCCAATTACTACTCAAAAGTAACGTATAACATATGTTATCAGAGGGGGTTATCTGAGGCCAAAAATGGGTATACTTTTCGCATGCTCCTAGGGCAGGTGGCCATAAATTTCAGGTTTCAAGCTCAGCTCTGCTATGTAGATTCCAATGCAGCTGAGCTTGAAACCTGCAAGTTACGGCCACCTGCCTCAGCAGCCGCGGTGTGAACCGTACCTTCAGCAGCCATATGCTGTATCTGACCAGCCAAAGCACCAAACTGAGTGATTTTTAGCGTTTTGACGTCCTTATAATAAATAAGATCATTGCGAGAAAAATGGGGCAAAAACATTAAGTGGTTGGCGAAATATGCAATTTAATGTGCCATTCCCCCTGGAAAGCACTCATACAGTAGCGTACAGGTGCACGACGTGTGATTTTAGTCCTGTCATTTCTTATGCAGGGCGACTTGTCTAAATCTGGGCACATGCTCGGGTAGCTTATAAAGTCAGCATCAGTTTGAACCTAGGTTGGGTCCAATTTGATGAAGTGACGTGTGAATAGTTGCACCTTTTATGCAAAAAGGAGCATGTTTTGGCTTTTGCCCAGATAACCCCCTCTGATATATTATTTAAACCTTATCGGGCAAGGGGGTTACAAGAAATATTATCATTATACCTGGTTATATTGGTAGCTTTGAAAGTCGGTATTCCAGGTCAATGTTTTTACCAATGACTACTAGGAATAGAAGGACCACACCGAAACTTAAATTGCCACAATCGGTTAAGTGCTAACAGAATATGATGCAAAACATTTTCTCTAGTACATGGCAAGAGAACGAAGAACAAAACCCAGGACCCAATGTGCCTGTTGCTGCCAGCAAGCCCAAGAGGTGTGTGGGGGTGAAGTTGAGTGCTCTCAAGGTGAAAGTCAGGACTACAGAAAAGCAGGAAGCAGGCTGCAGAGGTGGAAAAGGCGCTGCAAGCTCAAGACAGCTGCGGCGAGAAGGAGGAGGAGGAGGGGGAGGAAGGGGAGAAGGAGGCTTTGCAGGCGCCCCGCAAAGAAAAAAGCAAAAGAGGAGAAGAGGGAGGAGAAGGAGGATCAGGGGAACTTGTCTCCTGAACTAATGCTGTGAGTACCAGCCTGGAAATGCCAATATGGCAAGCAAATCAGATCTGTTGCAGTGCTTTGCTGCCTACTTGTGGCTGTGATTGCTGATGCTGAATATCAGCAATCTGTTTCTGTTCCTGTGCATCTATTGCAGGGCTGCATTTGCGCACGTCACAAAAGCTACAGAAGAGGATGGTGCACGGACGAAAGCACCACGCACACTGTGGTGTGTGGCGGCTCACCATCAAGCACTCAACATACAGTCAGCGAGTCTCTTGTTTCAAGCTTGCTGCAGAAGTACTCGTGTTTCTTAAAGGCGAGCGCAACCAAATGCTAGTTGGAACTGTCTTGCTTCTCATTTTCTTTTCCAGGCGCATGTTTCTCTGCTCAAATTCTTGTAGGTAGAGTTTTCGAGGTGTTTTTGAGTCCGTCCTGGATGTTTGGCCAAGTGTAAATTCCTCTCTAACATTCGGTAGAGCCGAGCTGGAGTAGAACCAATCACACGTGAAGCTGAAAACCATCAGCTTCCAAAACGACATTCCATGCCGGTACCTTGAATATAAATGGGCAAAGCTCAGAGCACCATGCATACAATAGCACACAAATTTGAATCATACAAGTACACTTGCCATGAGCAATATCACCGCAAGTATGATAACGGCGGAACACTTTTGGTAACAAAGATAAACCCCATTAACATGGCTAATCAGCTTCCACACAAGTGCCATCAATAGCACCTGCACAGAAAGGTAACTTGCTTTTATAAGTCACGCAATTCAGCCATAACACGCAACAATTCAGTCCCTCAGGAAATTTACAGAGGGGGGCATCAGATTGTAGCTAATGTAGCATCAAACTATAGCTGACATTCAAGCTACCAGATTATAAGCTATAACTTCGAGCTTGTGTTGCTGTGTGGTCTTGCTTGGCCATGGTGCGCACACTGGGCGTTTTTTAGCAATGGCATTGAGCCAATCACCGTTTGTGTGCTACAAATGCAACACGGTCATACCCAGCCAATGTGCAAGTGACCAAACATTCCTTTTGAACAATCAAGGGGCAATGTACTTACACACCACTCCGTGAAATTGGAATACAGCGTCAAGGTAAAGCTGGCAATCTAAACCGCCATAGTATGTGCTCAAATCCACATAAGTCGCTCTGTGTAAATAATGACGGGACAAAATGCACACAGGGCACCCAGATATGTGCTTTCCATGGAAGATAGCATGCTAATTTGCATTCCTTGCCAGCCACTGGCATTTTTAACCCTCCCTGAATTCCGGGTAGTTGCCCGCCTGGACTCAGGAAGGACCATCATGTTGCTCATGGTATGGAAATTTTGCTTAGTAATAATGTAATAATTGCCTAATAAAAAATATGGTTTGAAACTAAGGTTTGTGGCCAAACAGAGAGGAGATGGCTCTTCCGTCGTCCCTGCCCCCAACCCAGTTGGAGCTACAGCTGCACCTGCCATTATGACTAATGCACACACACACGCGCTCAAGTACTTGAGCATGCACGCACGCATGCACCACGCACACACACACAAACACACACACACACGTGAACAAGCGCATGTATATTCGCGCACATGCGCGTATTAACACATGTACCTATACACATGTGCAAGCGCTGGGATAAACTCCCCACTGGGATTACCTATGTACCTATGTACCTATGTACTACTTAGATGAATACAAAAATGTCTATTTCTTACACACATGTATATCTTAAAGTACACATTTATATGTAGTATGTAGGTATATCCATGGGAAGAGAGAGAGAGAGAGAGAGAGAGAGAGAGAGAGAGAGAGAGAGAGAGAGAAAGAGAGAGAGAGAGAGAGGCATGTGTGAAATTTGCAGCTGCATGCAGACATGGGAGGCTGGGCCTAGCACAATTATACAAATACAATTATACAATTATACAAAGCTTGCAAGGCCATACGCATCATTAACAGAGAGCCTCTTCACACCGGTGGTACAGTGTTGATCTTGCAAAATCGGGAAGGACCACCAGGGGAAATTTGTGGCCCTTGTGTACGACTGCGCTTGAACCTTTTTCTAGCCGGAACTGCTTCATACAGGTACAGTTACGGGTCTGCTGTTCTCCTTCGTACAGCTGTCACTCTGGTTTCACACAGAGTGATACGGAATGCAGTCTCAACAAAGCCTCCAGGGATTGGAAAAAGTGTCTATCAGAGAATGGTGGGAAGCAACAAACAGGCTGCATATGGTTCCTGCCGGCAATCCAGGGACTCAGAAGGTCAAACACCACTCATACTTACAATGTCCAGCTTCAAGGCCAACCAGCTGAGCAGATGGGTAGAGTGAGCGCACCGCTTCTGCCTGCAGAGCTCGTAAACCAAGGGCAGGATTGTGACTGAGAGAACAAATAGGGGAAGCCTCTACGCTGCTGGTTGCGGCACCTTGGCACAAAGATGCGTTATTCTGTACCTGCAATGTATCAATGTATCACAATCACTAAGGTAGGGATGCTGCTTCTGCTTGATTTTTATTGTACACAAATGCATAAACGGTAAATAAATATTGGCCTGATTTAATCATCTATTTTTGCCAGCACTTATTAATTCATGCCAGATATACCTCACACCTCAATATGAATTAAACACCCTATTTTGTGTATCCTGCTTCATTTGCCTTTTTAAAGACAGTGAGAAGGTTTTGCAGCAGAAACGGTAAAACGGTAAAACAGAAAGATTAAAGTTAAAGACTGCAGCACCGTTCCTTACCTTGGCCACGGTTATCCAGGGATCTCTAAGCCCCCACAGCAAAAGGAGCGGGACCTGCTTCAAAGCAAACAAGAAGGCAACACAGAAGGTTGGAGCTCATGTCGCGTAAAAACAGAGTATTTTCATTAGTGCAATTCAAGTACGTTGCCAGGAACATTTAGTGCTCGGCGATCTTCCTTTCCTTCTTGTACTGAGCCACTGCATTGCCACACCTTCTCCATCTTCAAAATGTTGAGGCAGTGGATTTGTATAAATACTAGTTCCTATTTGATCATGTCTACAAGGCATCCGCACTTGCACTGCGCACCTTCAATTTCAGAAGAAGTGCATTGATGGTGAGAGGAGGCGTGGTGCGGTGGTTTATCCGATAAAACACATCAGCAGCATTGGGGTCCTTGGCAGGTTGCACAATTGAATCCACAAGGTCTGGGTGTGCAACAAAAGATTGATGAAGGCTCAATCAATAAACAAAAAGCCCTTATTTTGGGCCATTTATGCTTTTTTAAGACAAAGGCTTTCTGTGTTTTAGTACAGAGCCACTTGTGCTTCAGGGCGATAGACAAGCCAAGAGCCCCAGGCAGGACTCGGCATTAACATGGACTTGTTTAAATGTGAGCATCGCAACAAGCCATGTGCTACAGGCTCGGAGCCCACCCACCACCATCACTCACCATCATCCAGTTGACCCTTGTTGACATACACCAGCTCCAAAACCTCCCGAATTTTAGCAGGCTGCAAAAGTGAGCGAAAAGTTTTCATAACTCCAAGCATCTGTGTTGCGTGTAGAAGACGAGGTTGCAGTTGTCAGCTAACTTTGTGTACCTGCTTTGCACGCGAAAAAGCCAGAAGTAGGGCCACCCGCTTGACAAGCCTGCACAGCATGGCACGGTATGGCAAACAGACTGAAACTTTTATCATGGCGACTGCAACATGCAACTTATCATGCGACTTATCAGGCAAACAAATTGAAACGTTGTCATGGCGACTGCAACATGGGTACGCAAAACTTAGACCTTTAGTATTATAATGTAAAACGTTTAAAAAGCCCGTAAGCTCACCCTACAACGGTGATTTTCAGCTGTTCATAGGGCGTTTGCCCAGCGTTTGGATCAGCAGGAGGCTTTGAAGGGTCAGGATCATCGAAGGGACCTGCACCGTTCAGAAGGGCCACCGCTCTACGAGTGAAGGGGCAGGGGTGTGTGTGTGCGTGTGTGTATGTGTGTGCATGTCCTTTTTGCGCTGCAAAGGCAAAACCACCAACATGCATGACAGCGCGTAGCACAGAAATTGCACATGGATGCATGTTATCATGCTGCACTTTCTGATATCATGCTGTGCCACAGCTTACTGATTACCTAATCAGATCAGGTCTCAGCGCCCCACAAGCTAAACTTGCATATCCCCCTAAACTGTTCCCTGCCAGTACCACAGGCTGCTTTCCACCGCCGTCTGCCCAGATGACCTACATCATGATGAGTGTAATATAAATTAAAAAGTAAAGCAGGGTAATTGGTTTCTCTTAGTCATAAGGCACGACCCTTGTGAGTTATTAAGGCCACAACCAGGCCCCTCTTTCTATGCAGTCTGGAGGTGAGTCTTCAGGGTTTCACCTGCTCAATGAAGTCTGATATTTGGGGAATCCATTGCTTTCCATTGCTATAGTTGACCTTCGCTTTCTCCGACCATCCAAAGCCCAAAAGGCAGAGGGCATAGCTGTGTGGTAGAGTGTCGTTAGGAGCTTGTTTAGTGCCAAAGGACCTCAGCAAGGCAAAACAAGCTTGCTTTGATGACACAATGCTACTCACACTCTGAAACCCTTATCCGCAAGATCAGGGATTTGGTACCTCCAGTGGTAGGCTGATGCACCTACAGCATAACAAAAAAATACTTATCGGAACCGCTCAATCATTCAAAATAAAATATTCAAGGAGCAGATGAAAGACTTGACGATGCAGAATGCGCATTGCCAATGTTGCTTGCGATTGCTGAGCTGAATCACTTGAGAAAACATGACGTAATCGAAGCAGGCACATGAAGTCTTGATGTGTGGCCTCTATAAACACGCACTCACACATGCACACATATAACGCATTACACACATATGCGCACACCTGTAACACACCACATGCCAGCTCTTTGCTGCCTCCTAACTGTGCTTACCATATCCATGTATTAAGAGTACAGGTACACCGCCCACAGGTCCACTGGCACAAAAGTGCACTCGTCTTTTGAGTGAGTCGGCGTCCTGGCTATTTTTCCACTGCCAAAAGTTGTACCCTGGGTATTGTAAAAACAAGTCAGTAGTGTGTGTGGGTATGAGGTAGCATGCAGGAAAGTCTCCAAAGGTGGTGTCGTTGTCAGCCATGCACCCCAATTCGCTTCTAGCCAGCCCTACTGAAGTCAGCCGCTCTACCTACCACCCTCCATATCAGATCTTTTGACAATGTATTATTTAAAGAACAAGCAGTGTTTAATTTTCTGACTGCGCCTTTATTTGCGTCCCAAGGGGTGGCCAAAAATATGAAAGTGACATTGGTGTCAACGTCTCCCCTTTTGTTAGAGGCCATTGTGTTGCAAGCAGCTGGTGCTGGTTAAGTAAAAAGGTCTTGGACTGTAGGCGCAGTCAACTATTCAGGAAAAGGAACAAAAAGCTTGAGCAGCCTTGTCTAGATGAATGAGAATGCTAACGGTGGGGGCAAACATAAAACTTGCGTTGTTGCTCTTTTCATGAACATAATATGAGACCTTCTATACGGTACGCCAGTCGTTTCAAGCCGTTAACAGTTTCCAACTCGAAGGGAAAAGAGGCGGCGTCTGTAGTGCTGGAAGCAGGCACACCAATGCCCCTCATCACGCTTCTGCCTGATCCTACAAAGAAAGTGTGTGTCTGTGCAATGACAATAATGTGCGTGCAAGTTCTTGAGCGCGTGCGTTGTATGTGTGATTCAATTTGATTGTGTGTGTGTGTGCGGTTGTGCGTGCGTGTGTAGTTTGTTTGTATATGTATGTGTGTGTTGTGTGTTTGTGCGTGTGTATGTGTGTGCGTGTGTATGTGTGTGTGTGATCGTGTGTGTGTAATCGTGTGTGTGTGTGGTGTGTGTGTATGTGTGTGTGTGCGCGTGTGTGTGTGTGTGTGTGTGTGTGTGTGTGTGTTATGCGTGTGTGTGGTATGCGTGTGTGTGTGTGTGTGGTGTGTTTGTGTGTATATTTGTGTGGTGTGTGCGTGCGTAATGTGCGTACGTGCGTACGTGTGTGCGCGTCTGTATCTGAGTGTGTGTATGTGTGTGTGTGTGTATGTGCGTGCGTGTGTGTGTATGTGTGTGTGTGTGGTATGCGCGTGTGTGGTATGCGTGTGTGTGCGTGCGTGCGTGCGTGCGTGCGTGCGTGCGTGCGTGCGTGCGTGTGTGTGTGTGTGTGTGCGGTGTGTTTGTGTGTATATTTGTGTGGTGTGTGCGTGCGTAATGTGCGTACGTGCGTGCGTAAGCGTGTGCGCGTTTGTATCTGAGTGTGTGTGTTTATGTGTGTGTGTGTGTGTGTGTGTGTGTGTGTGTGTGTGTCCTCTACCTCGGGTATATGGAACTGGCAAGCCCAGGCGTTGGTAAGGTCGCAACAGCATTGTTAAGAAATGCTGTTAATAACTTGATCAAAAGTCAGTAAAAAACGGAGAATGTGAAATGTCGAAAATCTTGTCCGTGCGGAGTGATTTTTAAACTTTTTTTTTAAGTTTTGCTTTTATACAGATTTATGGTATGACTCTGCGGTGAATGTGGCCATGCATGTCAAAGACCCGTTCGTCTTGCTGGCCTTGGTTTTCAATTCTCGTGGTTCTGGTCCTCCATTTTGTCACTACGGCACCCATGTCTGCAGCCAGGATGCTGCAAGGGTATGCATGTGCAAGGCTGGCTCAATAGTACGCACGTTTGTATAATAACATAATAACATGCCTGCCCGCACTGTTACAACTCCAATCTTTCATCGTCTTTCAGGACGGAGGAGCTGGCGCAGAACCATGGCCATCAACCTGATCAACATCAGCAGGGGAACGTCAACAGAGTTCAGGTTGGAGGCGATAATAGAGGAGGGGTCACTGCCGCTAATGGGGGCGGGAGCCACGAGAAAAAGGCAGCCGAATATGAAGGCATGACAGGACATAGTGATTCTCAACACCCAGGGATTGTGTATGACAAGGTGTGCATGCTGGCCTCCTTAATACATGAAGCGGTGCAAGATCTGACTCGACACAAAAAAGTTCTTGTGTCTGGCGCTTTTGCTTGTTTGAGCCTGGTACTCCAGTCTCTTTGTGACTTCTTTTCTCCTTATAGTACTTCTGTTCTCCTTCTGGTGCTTCTGTTGGTGTACCTTTTTGACTGGGCCTTTGAAGCTGCTGGTAAAGGAATTTTACGGTACTCGGTACCTAAGTGGCTTTCATTTCCTGAATCAATGCGGGGAGCGGTGTTCACTGCCTGCGTTCTTTTTATCACAATTGATCTGTGGGTGTATCGGAGCAACATCCTGCATAAGGAAGAAATTACCATCTTCGCAGGGGGGGGGGGGGAGTAAGCAGGAGTTTTTTTGCAAAATGTACACATGCTTGTGACTATGTGTGTGCAGGAAGGAGACCCTTACATGGCCGTCCCTGCATCAGGATACAGTGACAAAGAGAAGCCCCTACCTGTCAAAGAAGTCCAGGCCGCGTCTGGGCCGATTTGGCAAGGTAGGGATGACTCCTTATATGATTGAGGAATTTAACGGTGTGACCTTTTAAGACTTGTTACCAAGAAGGATTCAGCAAAGAAGACGTTGCAACAAGGTGGCGAGATGAATTTACAACCTGCTAGGCTACACCATGCAAGCTTTACTATAGTGAGGCCCAAGCGTTTTGAGGGTCACGGACAGTCTGCCATACCTGACTCTGTAGCACCCCTGCCTTTTGATCTGCGTGCTGCTGGTTATTTTTATTGGGCGGTGCCTGTTTGAGATTCCAGACCAGTGCCGGTCTGCTTCTCATCTCTGGGCCCGCTTTCGGGTGAGGCGCTTTGACATGTGATACTCACAGAGGTGACCTTTTCAGATCATGACTGATATACACCTGCAGCACTCAAGAAAAAAAAGGAGAGCAATGGAAGTGGAGGGGAGGGCCCGCAGGTAATGGTTGTCCCTGAGCAGGCAAACCCCGTCCCTGCTCCAGCACCGGCCCCACCTCCTCGAGCGACTGCCAATGCTGCAGCTCCAACCACCCCTACCACTGTAGGCGATGGAGGAATTGGTGAGAAGAAGTGTTTGTGAATCTGCATTGTGTTGAATAGAAATATTGCAGAAGGCGCCTCAGCCAATTCACTTGTATTTTTTGTGTGGGTGATTTTGCTGCTTGCTCTAGTTCCTTGCAAAGTTCTCTTCTTCTGTACAGCCTGATGTTCTGTGATCCGAATGAAAACCTGGATTCAATGCATTTCCTCCACTTCTATTTTTCTTGCAGATGTTACTACCTCCACTCCTGTTTCAGGTGCGCCAAGTTCAAGCTCGGGATCACAAATACTTGTGCTGGCAATAGGCCTTAAGTTAACTATACCACTTACGCTGCCAAACTTGTCCATATCAGACACTTTCAAATACTATTATCACTCCTGTTTCAGTTTCAAACCCGATTAACGTTGAGGCGCCAAGTTCAAGCTCGGGAGCAGGGTTTGGCTTCGGATGATACAGTGCTTTGTCTGGAAAATTATCATTTGAGTAAAGGATACCGTGACAACTCCTTCTTGTGGCTGCAAATGTGAATGAGCAAAGTGAGAAGAACTGTGTTGTGCTATGTGTGATCCAGCATCTTTCGCTGAAACTTTAGCATGCTCGGGTAAAGCCACGATCAGCTACAATGGAGCTTTACACGACAAAAAGACTCCCCACAATTGTGTGTTTTTTTATATAGCCTCCATACTATAAAGAGGCAGTTGAATATATAAGCCGGGTCGGACTGGAAGAAAAATGTTAGCAGCAACTGTATAGGTCTGGATGTGTAAGCCAAATTACGTCCCATGTCATAATAAGCCTAAAAATAAGTCGTGGCGTTTGCCTGCTAGCCGTTCCTTAACAATCAACTAGTTGTAGTTCAAAAATCTTTGCGGTAAGATCACCGATATACTGGTCACAAGGATTTACAAACGGCAGTCATGCTTGATAGGCTGAAGGGCTTTTCTGCTGGTCACAGACTTGCTTGTCTGTAACAGGATTTACAGGATTTACAGATTAAGCCATCAGTCAAAACGTATGACTGCTAGGCTGCGTATGTAAAACATGTAAAAAATGTGATGATTGTTGTTGTAGCACCAGACTTGTAGCACCTACAAGTGAAAAAAGGCAAAGGGAAAAAAGGCACAACGCGTGACATTGCAGCAATGAATATAATCAGTTCATAATCAAGCATTTGCCAGGACCAACCGACCGCAATAAAGTAAAGAGGGGGAATTATCTGTGAATTTTGGGCACGTTAAAACATGAATCTGTCACACTGAGGACACCAAGAATGAGGAGGCAGATAACATTATATATAGACTCATGTGTGAGGAGCAGCACATGCACAACAAGAGGGTCTGGAACATCAAACATGGTCTGGTTCATTACTCTTTTGCTGCAGGCCCTGCTGCTAGAACAACTCTGAATCAGCAGGAATAACAAAGGCAAAAGCTAGTGAACTGTAAACAAAGAGACTCTAGTCACAAACTCGGAGGCTGCCTTCCAGCCACTGCCTCCACTCTCAAAGTGACAAACTATTGAAAAGGATGGCAGCCACGAACGGCTTATGGCCAACTATTTTTGTGCGTGTTAGGAACCTATAGTTCAGCATGTTACCAAACACATGTTTTGAGTTTGGATTTGATCAAGAAAAGAAAATGAAATGGACGCAGATAGTGTATACACTTCTGGCATAGGTTAGCAAAGGGTGGACGTTGATTTGTGTTCTGCACCACCCAATGGATGCAGAGACACACAACATCATCCTACCTGGAGAATAAAATATGTCACGCCCAATCGTTGGCAGCGACAAATCGTGTGACGGAGCAGTTAAGTTGGTTGACAGTTGAGAGTTTCTTTATGTCTTGTTCAATAAGCTGGATGGCCAGTCTTATTGATAACCTTTATCTTCTGGATTTAATTGATAGTTTTGGTAATCAATTGACAACATGTGAACTCTAAGAGGTACCATTAGAGGGGATCCTCAAGAGACCCTGTGCCGTGTAAGGTCTCCGATTCTATTTGTTTCTTCGTTTAGCGATGTTAATATGTAACCACATTGAGGCCGAGAGGTCTGTCTGATTCATTGGTCCCAGCTCTGGGAAGGACCAGCAGTGTGGCAGCCACCAAAGCTGAGTAGACTCAGAGTAGTAGACACACATACATGTGTGCAGAGAGCGCAAGGGCATGAGCCAGAGAACTGGTAGAAGCATTAGGGACCAGCGATGCAAAGAACTCACTCCTCTGCTGGATGGTTTTTCCACCTTGGAGGCCTTTCTTGGTCCGAAGGCGCAACCATATCAGTAGATGTGCTGAGTCTTATACTTTGCAGTGACCGTAACTTGATCTGACAAATAAGAGGAGTTTGTCACGCCCAGTTGCTTGCGACAAATAAATTGTGTGACAGGGCAGTTTAGTTGATTGACAGTTGAGAGTTTCTATGTGTCTTGTTCAATAAGCTAGGTGGCGAGTCTGATTGAAAATTTTGGGGCGCCTTTGGACCAAGAAAGGCCTCCAAGGTGGAAAAACCATCCAGCAGAGGAATGAGTTATTTGCATCGCAATGGTCTCTGATGCTTCTACCAGTTATGTACATCCATGACATCAATGGCTTAGCTGCTTTTATCCTGGCTAACTCTTAGCTTCCCTAGTTTTTACGTTGAGTGCCTCACGGTGTTGCGGCTAGATCGGCCCGTTGCCTTTGTACACTTTACTAGCCCTGTCTTCCTAAAACTTGTTCTTTTTACGTGGGCACCAAAGTACGCACGCATTTACTTCCTTCTTTCTTTCCCATGCTTGACCTTCTCACCGTACACGTTTTACCTTTCTTCTCATCACCTTGGTTGTCCCCCCTATTTTCTGCTATCGCTTCCAGCCTGCCTCTCTTGCTTCCCTTTTTTTTATCAACCTTCAGTTTCGTTTCCTCGTAGTAGGGAGTTTGCTATCTCCCCTGGACCTATGTAATATGCCATCATCACCATCCACGTCTGTGCGCTCTCTGCTCATTCGTGTGTGTCTGTATGCTAGTGCTACCCCTCATCTCTGGTTGGCTGCCACACCACTGTCCCTTCCCAAAGCTGGGACCGTTTAATCAAGCATTCTCGGTCTCACCGTGTTACACGTTAATATGACTAAGTCTTAGAATGCTCACATGTTGTCAATTGATTACCAAATTTATCAAATCCATGTCATAGCAAATCACTGTCACTGCAAAGTATAAGACTCAGCACAACAATCAATTCCCAGCCTTTGCTCGAGAGAGACTCAACCCTGGCTTAAAACAAATCATCAATAAACTGGCTTCTCCCTCATCCAGCTTGTTGAACAAGACTAGGGTTGGCCAGAACCATATATATACGGTGCATATACGGTATCTTTGGCAGGGGATTCACCAAATATACGGTCATATACGGTGCATTAATAATACGGTTTTGGCCAACCCTAAACAAGACATATAGAAACTCTCAGCTGTCAACCAACTTAACTGCTCTGTTACACGGTTCGTTGCTGCCAGCAATTTGGCAAACAGCTGTCAGATCAAGTTAATGTCACTGTGGAGTATATGACTCAGCACATTTTCTAAAACCCCCCTAATCTAAGAGGTTTGTGCAGTATGATATCATGAATTTAGAAGGTGTGAAATAAACCCATTTACTCCATTGATGTAGGAAGCACATAAAATAGCTTCAAGGATAACAACCTCTGCTACCTTTGCTAGCATTTAACTGCCAAATTCCAGCTCCAAACACTAATTGTCCTCAACTTTGTACGCTTTTCTCAACTTGAATCAGCTGCTGCTACAAGAGCCACTGGAACATATCATACCATGCTTTGCCAAATTACTTGACTAACCCACGGTACATCCAGCTGCTGTATGAGCTGCTGCTACAAATCACACAGTCCTTTATCAAAATCCTTTCAGACCACCAAAACCTCTCAAGTAAATCCTCTGCCATCCATCTATAAGAAGAATAAGCCAACTTCTCCACTTAAGATCCCTCCAAACTCTGTCAATCAAGTCAACTACTTGAAGGACAGCATTGCTGCAAATGGGAAGTGATTGTGACCTGTGTGGGCTGGACGTAAGAAATAATGCTGCAAAGTTAGAGCGAATGTGTGGGGAAGACATCAAACGTGCATCAGGGTTGCTCAGGTGATCTGGCGCCATCCACCTTTCCTTGCACTGGGTGCGCAACCTGAATAGGGACAGATGCCAATGTATTTGTCTCCTGTGCGTAGAAAAGGTCTGTATTCGAGTAACTCAGTGACGGGGTCAGGGTGTGCACCCCAGTCTCGAATGCAGTGGGTAGAAAGCAAAGTATCACACATGTGCTGCACATTCTTTACAACAAGAAAAGTGTGCTGCACGTTCTCGGCAGTAGCCTTTCAGCTGGCGGTTCAAGAAAAGGTATGGTTAAAATTCCAGTTTGCCACTGGTGATAGGTCTTGTTTTATTTTTCTGACCAAGAATGGTGTTTGTATTAAGTTGCTCCCTGGCAGCTTTGTGGTGCGCATGCCCCATGCGCATGCTGCTTCTGGCAGGGGTGGTGTTTTGTTTTGCTGGTAGAGGAGTGACATGAAGTGCACTTTTGTCTTTGGGATATTTCCAACAACAGTGCAAACATCCTTGTTGTCAGTGCAGGTTTTGCGAAAAGCGTTGGTGCTGTTTTCCATCCAGGTTGGGAGCAGTAGGAAGGTAGCCCAACGGAAAAATCATCGGCAGATGCGGTTGCATGTTGTTCTACTTTGAGCATGTGCTTATCGTCATAAATCAGGTGGCAGATGGAGAATCCAGTGAACTGTGTGGAGAACGCATCTATTCTGGAACCAAAACCCTGTCTCTTGGATGGGCTTTCCAGAACTCTTGAAGCTTGGGTTAAAGTCTAGAGGTGAGGCCATCCTTTCTTATGTGACTAGGGCATGGTTGCGAAAGGCTGCCATGTAATGGGTGGGCAGAGCCTGTTAATGTGAGCATTCAGCCTTGGTATTGTTGCCTGTCATTGGGAGTCGATAAAGTAGTTCTTGGGTTTCTTTTGCGAGGTCTTGGACAGGGGGACTCAGCAGGGCATGTATGCCTCAGTGACGAGCAGAATTATATGCATCCTGTAAAATGCTGAGGCGCTGAGGGGTGATGGTGCCGGAGCATTTACCATCTATGCCGTACACACATGTCACCTCTGGGAGGGTATGGAACTTGGGAGGTGTGACTTTTGTAAGCCAGTCCTCTGCTTGTGGCGGTCGACTAGGTGTGTCGTATCGCTCACTGGCACTCTGATAAGATCGACCTGCCTCTTCCATAGTTCACAGTTGCCTGTGCCCTTGTTATCGTTTTGCGGGTCAGTAGCTAGGTTGCATGTCAAAATGAATTTCGTCCCTGATATTTTTGTCTAGCGTGGATTTCCATTGAGGAGTATGCCTGTTGGGACCCTCCATTGCTTACCAGGCCAGGCTATCCTTGTTTTTGTCTGTGGTTTTATTTCTGTTTCAAGAGGTGGACATAGTGCTTGTCTCATACTACTTCTCCATTTTTGCATAGTCAGGGTTTGATCTGATCATCTTTGCTGCTTCTTGTGTTGGCTCCCATCCAGTTGACCAGCCATATTTCACTCTTTGTCCGTCCGAGTTCCCTGCTGCTCCTCAGAAGGTCCGAGTTTCCCGTTGCCCCTCAGAAGGTCCTGGCAGGCTGGACAGTGCCATTCTTCTGCTGATTGGTTGTACTTGGACAGGCATCACGGTTGTGATAACAACCAATTTGCATAAGGCAATCTCAATGATAGGTGCGAATGCATGTGCTGCATCAAAACATACCCTGGCAGTCCTCTGCTCGTGGTCAGTACCGTCTACATACTTCATCCGTTCTTTCCTTGCTATGGGGTGTCCTACAGACATTGCACCAAGGATCTTGAAGATCCGATCCTTGCGTGCAGTTGGAACCTTGCTTGCACATTTGAAGGATGCTTTTATATGGTATCGAAGGACCCATTTCTTAATGGCACCAGGCTTCGTCCAGTGGACCAAATACTGCTCCTGGGATGTTGGTATTTGCCAATCACCTTGAGCCCTTGCATTCTTTTGAGGGGATCTTTTGTCGGTCAGTTATTTTGTTACTGCCGTTGTCAAACTCAAACATTATTTGGTTGACAACTATGGATGCTCCCGGCTTGTTTGCTATCTTTTTTGCATACTCTTTTTGCATTGCCAGCATCATGGTGCCTGTGGAATGGTGAAATGTGATGGACAGAAGTTATGACCTGTTCCTTCCTCTTCATCAGGCGCTTGTTCAATATATAAGAAGCGTCTCTTTTGGTTTATAGGTGGTTGTATATCTTGGGCATTTGCGTGTATAGGTGCTGGGGTGCTTTGGTGGTTATTAGTTGGGAGGCTGTGCACGGTTGATGCACTGGTGTTTGGTGTTTGGGCATTCCTTGATAACTGCTCTCATTTTCTTGGCCAGTCTAATTGTACGCGTATTGGTCCTGTGCTCAGTCTGATTGGTACGTGTGCAGGGCTGGTTTCTGTTGGATATAGCACTTGGTGGCGGAGCTCAGAGCTCTTTTTCCATATCCAGGTGGTAGGCAGAGCATCTAGTGTGTGGTCGCTTGAGTCCAATGCAGTCATCTGGGCAGTGTTGGCGTTAATGGTTCTTTTCTCTATACATATGCAGGTTTCCTTGATCTTGTGGCTGAGCGGTAGTCTGGCTAAGCTTTCTGCCTCTGCAGAATCAAAAATTTCGTTCACCAGGGCTGTTTATCTATTTAAAGCAACTGTTTGTTTTTCATTCACTCTTTTGCTTCCATATACCCTTCTAATTCCGTGCCAGTCATTATGTGCGTACCATTTCGCTCTGCGAGTTCATGCAGACCGTGTATGCCTAGTGCCATGAAGGACTGTGCTATGACTTGCACTAGCTTGAATAATTGAAGCTTTTACGCCGCTCTTTTTGTATCCACTGGCCTTCAAAACCAAGGTCGACATTCTGCTAAGCTTCGCATTTTTGACAAAGTCTCGCAGCGGCTGTTTCTGCCCTTGACAAAGGAGGGTATGGACTCAATACCACCTTCATCAAGAAGAAGCAGAGAAATTGAGTAAGGTGCACCCTTATGTGGATCTGGTGCCCCAACCTCAATCAGCTGCTTCCGGTCAATCTATAGAATCCATTCCCTGTTCTTTCCAATGCAAAGCCTTCATCCTTCATGATAACAAACCTGGTAAGGGAATTGGGAATGTATTAAGATTATGGTGCTTGCTTTAGGCTGATAAGATACAGAGTAGCTTACAAAGGTCAATTCAACTTGGGTAGCACACGACCAAAAACCTTCCCACATGTCAACAGCCAAAGCCCAGTCCGAAAAACCAAGATTGCCGACCAAACAGGAATACAAAAAAAACCTGAAAAGGCTGTGACAGCCACAAAAGAGTAATGCCTGTCCCCCCACTCTCCTTTAATTGTCCTTCCAGTGATTGTCCTCCCTTTTGAGAGTCGCCTTATATCTAAAAAGAGCCACAAAACTGCAATTGCGCTTGAAATGCCTGCATTTTGCACAACCAGAATATTGTTACGGGAATTATCGAGGCTGTTATATAGTTTGCAGCGGAATATTGGCCATGTTGTCAGCAGAGAAGAGTGCGACATAACGACAGGAGGCTAAACATATATCCAACTTACCTGCAATAGAAGTTCGGATGAGGGCAGGCCAGCTGACAGTGGCAAACCCTGCCGATAAAGCCGCCATCCTAGTCTGCAAGTTGGCACAAATTAATGAAGACTTCGAACCCAGTTACCTTTCATGGTCATACCTGAACAGCATGGTCCACGCTCTAACAATGTTGACAAATTGCAACATACTGTCTCCATATGCCATCACGTCCTTTCTATTGACCAAATGCAGGTTCAATTGCTGGATACAATCTCAGATTCAATCCTAATATTACGGTGGTATCCAATGTAAAGATTTGGATGTTATTGGTTGAAATTGACTCATTTTGACCTTATAAATTGCACTCGCACCCACGGCTATTTGACATCACGGTAAACCAGCCGTTTGGCGAAAGCTGTGTCAAGACCTGAAAATGCAACACCAACCTCAAGGAAGCAAGTCTAGAGTATTTAACAGTTTCCAACTTCATAGCAAAATTCTCATCTCTTTATTATTGAAGAGACGCTTGCCTGCACCCTTTTTTACATAATCCCTCTTGTAAGCAAAGGAAAACACTTTACTGAAAACGTGTCAAATATCGGGACTTGAGCCGCCCGTCTGGTGCCCAAAGCTGAATAATGTGCTGCTAATAGGTAATAGGATTTAACAACCTTGGAGCGAGCTGACGCTCCCTTCCCCCTTCATATCCCTGTTGGTTCTATTTGACATCCTTCTCTTCACCGTTTTGAAGAGGCCCTTGGCTGTCAATTAATACAGCAGTGAAATGAGATTACGGCTTACATGACAGGACGAATGAGTCTCCTTTTCGACTGTCTTACCCTGGAAACGATGTATTGATCGAGTAGCCTGCACCGACATTTTTGCTGCTTACCAGTGCACACGTTTACTGCTTACTACAAATGAATGAGAGACACGTGCCTCCCTCAAGTCCCCATAATGAGAGACACCTGAAATTGTAAACCCACCACGTAAGACTGTGCAAGAACATCCCTTTTTGTTTGCAGGTACAGGGATGTCAACTGTGGTTGAGACTTACCAATACATTAGGGAGGACAACTGAAGAAAGAGGTCCAAGAACAGCGCCAGGGAAGAGGCTACTACCGCATACACGCAGCACTAGCAGCATCGCGATAGGCACCGCTGCGATGGAACTGGGCTGGCATGCATAAAGAGTAGGCCCCGGTCAGAAACTTAAGCTATAGAGACAATCCTTCATACAGGCTAGAAGTAGAGTACAAGCTGGTTATCCAATTTTATACCTGAGTATCTAGAGAGGCAGACATGAATTGACGGCCCCCCTCAAAATCGTCCTCAGGTCCATCAAAGTCAAGCTGCTCTGTGTTGCTCTGACAGGCCTGCACCAAAAAGGGACTCCAAAAGGAAGATCGTGGGGCGTAAGTGGACTTGTACAGTGCTTGTTCAACAATGTTTTGCTCAACCCACCTCACGGAGGCCGCTAGAAATTGCAATGCTGCAAAGCAACAAAGAAAGAGAGCGCCAGGCAAAGTCAGAGCCACCACAGGTACCTCTTCAGGTGGCAGCTTAACTTACAAACGAGCAGAGGAGGCCTTTTTATTACCTCCACAAGAGAAACGTGGGAGCTTTCCTCCTAGCAGATTCGCTAAAAAAAGCTACAAAAAGCCCTCCCGTGTAAACGACACTACCTAGTGCGTGGATCACGAGCATGACCTGCAACAAGAGAGACGCTGTGTCGGTCGCAAAATAAACAGTGTGCCAGAAAAAACATAGCGTACACACACCGTTTCTAATCCACCCTCCTCAGATGCAAAGGCACTTCTGAAGTACAGCACTAATTGGAACAAAGCCAAGCGCGCAAAAAGCACTTGCACTATTTTCAGCGTAGCACCTGCGAAAGGGACCAGGGAGCGGAGGGGGAGAGAGAGGGAAAGTACTTAGGTGTGGATTGAAACTCTGCTGCCAATGGAAACAACAACATGGCCTGCTGCCATTTTTGAAACATCAACATCCTATTTCAAGCTGGAAATGCTTTCATTCTCCAGTAATTTTGCGTGTGTACGTGTGTGTACGTGGGTGTAAGTGTACGTACGTTCACGTGCATGCGTGTGTACGTGGGTGCAGGTGTATGTGTGTATGTGTGTGTGTGCGTGTGTGTGTACGCACGCGTGTGACCACACTTCATAACAGCATAAAACCAAGCAGCTCATTCCCGTGCCAAGCTCGTGAAAACCCCTCTAAATCTGCTTTACCTTTGAAAATGCTCTTGTGCAGAGCCGAGGCCTGTGCCCGGAGATCATTTGTTTCTGCACGTATGTGTGTGTGTGTTGTGTGTGTGTGTGTGTTTGTGCTGAGGTGAGTGTGTGCACGTGTGCGTGTGCATGTGCGTGCGTGTGTGCGTGCGCGTGCGCGTGGGTGTGCGTGTGCATATGCGTGTGTGTGTGCGTGTGTGTGTGTGTGTATGTGTGTGTGTGTGTGTGCATGCGTGCGTGTGTGCGCGCGTGCGTGTGTGCGTGCGTGCGTGCTTGCATGCGTGTGTGTGTGTGTTGGGTGTGTGTGTGTGTGTGTGTGTGTGTGTGTGTGTGTTGTGTTGGGTGGGTGGGTGGGTGGGTGTGGGTGTG
>Ga0307942_1000959_pt1:0-20000 | contig 22074 bp, 30 predicted proteins | sample OrgLakmetagen175_FD_201846 | JGI IMG/M metagenome (GOLD analysis project Ga0307942, IMG submission 201846) | Saline water microbial communities from Organic Lake, Antarctica - #175 | ecosystem: Environmental > Aquatic > Non-marine Saline and Alkaline > Saline | place: Antarctica: Organic... | reverse complement strand
CCCCAACGGCTACAAGTTGCAGCCTGATGATGTCATACATCTGGTGTGCGGATGCGCGGGTTTTCCTGGAGCCTCAGTGCCTGCTGCTGCTGCTGAGCTGATCCTGGTGAGTCAAAGGGAGCCCAACCTGCACGTGCAGTGTGTGCACATGGTGCTGACTGTCTTTGCGTGTGAGTGGGGAATTTTGCCGCGAATTGTTACTGTTTAGTGTTCTCCTACAGAACTTTTGCAAAACTGCGCCAAATATGTGTGCTATTTCCTTCCTGGAGCATGAGTGCTTGCTGCTGCTGCTGCTGCTGCTGCTGCCAAGCTGATCCTGGTGAGTCAAAGGGAGCCCAATCTGCACGTGCGGTGTGTGCACATGGTGCTGACTGTCTTTGCGTGTGAGTGAGGAATGTTGCCGCAAATTTTTACTGTTTAGTGTTCTCCTACAGAATCTTTGCAAGTCTGCGCCAAATATGTGTGCTATTTCCTTCCTGGAGCATGAGTGCTGCTGCTGCCAACGTGCAGCTGTCGAGAAGGAGAGCGCAATTTTCTCGTACATGCAGTGTGCGTGAGATAAAGGTGCAGGCTTTGCACCCACTCCCTATGTTTAGTTATTCAATTAGAGCGACTTGCGCATCCAATAAGACAGCCGCATGTGATTATGGTGTATGGCGTGGTGTTTTATTCTCAGGGTTGGCCAGAACCATAATTACACGGTGTATGCACGGATGTTTTGGCAGGGAAATCACCACACACACACACATATATATATACGGTCATATACGGTGCATACATACGGTTCTGGTCTACCCTAGCTGTGTGCTTAAACTCACAGGCGCTTCCCTGCATTATACATTTGAGCTATGTACCAAAGTATGGTATATTATATGTACTGCATATTACACCTTGAAATGTGCTTGCACGCACAGGATGCAGCCCTGCATCGTATAGACGAGTATAGCGCACCACAGCTACGTACCATAGTAAAAAGATACACAGTAATAAACACCATACATGCTATATATCCTGCAATGTGCTGATACTCACAGGAAGCAGCCCTGCGTCGTATAGACAAGTATAGCACACCACAGCTACGTTACGGTACACCACAGCAAAAAGAATACACAGTAAAAAACACCATACATGCTATACATCCTGCAATGTGCTTATACTCACAGGAAGCAGCCCTGCGTCGTATAGACGAGTTTAGCACACCACAGCTAGTACCACAGCAAAAAAATACACAGCAAAAAACACCATACATGTTATATATCCTACAATGTGCTTATACTCACAGGAAGCAGCCCTGCGTCGTATAGACGAGTATAGCACACCACAGCTACGTTACGGTACACCACAGCAAAAAGAATACACAGTAAAAAATACCATACATGCTATACATCCTGCAATGTGCTTATACTCACAGGAAGCAGCCCTGCGTCGTATAGACGAGTTTAGCACACCACAGCTAGTACCACAGCAAAAAAATACACAGCAAAAAACACCATACATGTTATATATCCTACAATGTGCTTATACTCACAGGAAGCAGCCCTGCGTCGTATAGACGAGTATAGCACACCACAGCTACGTACCACAGGAAAAAAATACACAGTAATAAACACCATACATGTTATATATCCTACAATGTGCTTATACTCAAAGGAAGCAGCCTTGCATCGTATAGACGAGTATAGCACACCACAGCTACGTACCATAGTAAAAAGATACACAGTAAAAAACACCATACATGCTATATATCCTGCAATGTGCTCGCACGCACAGGAAGCAGCCCTGCGTCGTATAGACGAGTATAGCACACCACAGTTGGAAGCACTATCACACGCCCTTGGCAGCAGGCACCCCACGCTATGGGCTCGCACATCTCGCTCGCTCTCAGCCGATCAAAATCGCAGCAGCGGTAGTGGTGTCAGCAGCAGTAGGGGCAGTGGTGTCAGCAGCAGTAGCAGCATCGCTGTAAACAACTCCAGCAGCAGCAGCAAGAACGGCAGCAGCAGCAGCAGTGTTGGCAGCAGTAGCAGCAGCAAGAACAGTAGCAGCAACAGCAGCAGCAGCGGTAGTGGCGGCAGCGTACTCACTTTGATGCACACATCCCTCCTGCAGTCCATCCAGCAGCGCCTGCTGACCGCTGCCTCTGCCTCCTCCCTCAGTAACCACTGTTTGGTCACTCTGCTGCACAACAGCGCTGTAGCACACTACAGCAGGGGCATCGCCAGTGACAGCGGTAGACGTGCCAGCAGCGTCGGTGCCAAAGATGCCAGCAGCAGCAGGAGCAGCGACGCTAGCGGCAGCAGTGACAGCGTCAGACGTACCGGCAGCTTTGGTGCCAAGGACGCCAGCAGCAGCAGGAGCAGCGACGCTAGCGGCAGCAGTGACAGCGTCAGACGTACCGGCAGCGTTGGTGCCAAGGACGCCAGCAGCAGCAGGACCAGCAACGCCAGCAGCAGCAGCAGCAGCAGCAGCGACAACAGCGGCAGCACCATCCGCAGCAGTGACAAAATCAATGGTGCCAGTAGGATTCGTGGTACCCACAGCCCTGAGGTGGGCCTGGCACCTGCACACACCAGTCAACATGAAACGCTGCTAGGGCAGGAGAAGCAATTGAACAACTTGGACCAGGCTTGCCGTGTGCTGCTGCTACTGGCCAATCGTTTGCCAAAGCAGCAGCAGCAGCAGCAGCAGCAGCAGCAGCAGCAGGTCCAGGGAGCAGCAGCCAAGTCCAAGGAGCAGCAGCAGCAGTCGGGTCCAGAGAGCAGCAGCAGCAGCAGCAGCAGCAGCGCATCCAGATCCAGAGAGCAGCACATCCATCATCAACAGCCTCACCCCTTGTCTGACCTACAAATCACTGACCTAGGCACCCTCCTCGACGCCCTGCGGATTATGATGCTGCACTTGCCACTCTCAACTCCTTTATCAAAGCTCTCACCCGCCCAACACTCAACCCTTCCATCCACCCCACACTCAACTTCTTCTCCATCCACACTCCCATCCACCCCTCACTCAACTTCTTCTCCACCAACACTCCCACCCGCCGCCCAACACTCAACTTCCTCTCCATCAACACCCCCACCCCCCGCCCAACACTCAACTTCTTCTCCATCAACACCCCCACCCGCCCAACACTCAACTTCTTCCCCATCTACCCTCACACCCAGCCCCCTCCCCTATCTCAACCCACACAGCGCACCTCTACCCCCTCCTCCTTCTACCACAACTCTCGCCACATCTGCCGGCCCTGATGCTTCAAATCCTCCTGCTGCTTCATCTTCTTCATCAGATTCTGCCTCATCCACTTTCACTTCTGGTGCTGCTAACCCAGCGCGTATTTCAAGTGTGGAATGGAGCGCAGTGCTGGAGGGAATACAGCAGCTGTTGGCCCGAGTGGTCATTCCAGGCACGCAAGCCGCAGCAGGGAGGAAATGGAGCAGCGTGAGTGTGGATTTGTACGAGTGAGATGTGTTGTTATCCGCTGCCCTTCCAGGCATGCAAGCCGCAGCAGCGAGGAAATGGAGCAGCGTGAGTGTGGAATTGTACGAGTGAGATGTGTTGTTGTTCGTGGTCATTTCAGGCATGCAAACCGCAGCAGAGAGGAAATGGAGCAGCGTGAGTGTGGAATTGTACGAGTGACATGTGTTGTTGTTCGTGGTCATTCCAGGCATGCAAGCCGCAGCAGCGAGGTAAAGGAGCAGCGTGAGTGTGGAATTGTACGAGTGAGATGTGCTGTTGTTTGTGGTCATTCCAGGCATGCAAGCCGCAGCAGCAAGGAAACGGAGCAGCGTAAGTGTGGAATTGTACGAGTGAGATGTGTTGTTATTTGTGGCCCTTCCAGGCATGCAAGCCGCAGCAGAGAGGACAAGGAGCAGCGTGAGTGTGGAATTGTACGAGTGAGATGTGTTGCTGTCCGTGGCCCTTCCAGGCATGCAAGCCGCAGCAGCGAGGAAATGGAGCAGCGTGAGTGTGGAATTGTACGAGTGAGATGTGCTGTTGTGCGTGGTCATTCCAGGCATGCAAGCCGCAGCAGCGAGGACAAGGAGCAGCGTGAGTGTGGAATTGTGCGAGTGAGTTGTGTTGTTGTTCGTGGCCCTTCCAGGCACGCAAGTCGCAGCAGGGAGGAAATGGAGCAGCGTGAGTGTGGAATTGTACGAGTGAGATGTGCTGTTGTTCGTGGCCATTCCAGGCATGCAAGCCGCAGCAGCGAGGAAAAGGAGCAGCGTGAGTGTGGAGATGTACGAGTGAGATGTGTTGTTGTTCGTGGTCATTCCAGGCATGCAAGCCGCAGCAGCGAGGAGATGGAGCAGCGTGAGTGTGGATTTGTACGAGTGAGATGTGTTGTTGTTCGTGGTCATTCCAGACATGCAAGCCGCAGCAAAGAGGACAAGGAGCAGCGTGAGTGTGGAATTGTAAGGAGTGAGATGTGTTGTTGTCCGTGGCCCTTCCAGGCATGCAAGCCGCAGCAGAGAGGAAAAGGAGCAGTATAAGTGTAAAATTGTACGAGTGAGATTTGTTATTGTCTGTTGCACTTCCAGACATGCAAGCCGCAGCAGAAAGGACAAGGAGCAAGGAGTGATGACAATACATGCATGCTGTTGTATGATTCAACATCATCTACAACCTTGGCGATGCCCATGCGTTAAAACGAGTAAACTTATGACACTTTGCCGTACAGCGCATGTGTAAAAAGAAAATTACGAAGGCGGTAATATTCCAGAGGGGGTCAACTGAGCAAATGTCCTGAAACGTGACTTTTTTGATGCAAATCATGTTTGAATGATATAACTTGATGGTTCATGAAGTTTGGGGCCTTAGTTGACCCCCTCTGGTAATATTCACTCCCCAGCCCTATCAGGTTCCCCAACGTGCCTTTCTCTTCCTTTATGACCCGTCACCACTTGACTTGCACTAGTCACGTGTGTCAAAAGTGCATGAATGCAATCCATCCCTCGTTTCCAGCAAAACACTGTTCTTCTGCATACGCAATTGGATGGATCCCTGCTGCATGAGGCTGCCATGATTTGCGCCCAAATATTCTGGCACACAAAAGTTGCGCACTTGTGCAAAAATTGAAGTCTGTAGCCCTGGTTGAAGCATACACACTTGTGCAAATATTGAAGTCTGTAGTCCTGGTTTAAGCACACACACACTTGTGCAAATATTGAAGTCTGTAGTTTTGATTTTAGCACACCACGCACTTCCCTACACCACCTGCACCTAGTCTTGGTTTAGGCACACCACCTGCACCTAGCCTTGATTTAAGCACCTAATCTTGGTTTAAGCACACCACCTGCACCTAGCCTTGGTTTAAGTACATGCACTTCCCCGCACCACCTGCACACACACAGAAGGATGACGCCCTGCTGCGCCAGGTGGCCATGGACGTGCCTGCAATCGATTTGGCACACAATTTTTGCGCACCCGTGCATTCATTGCACCTTGATGTCCCTGTAAAGACACGCACACGACCCCACACCTGCACACACACACAGATGGATGATGCCCTGCTGCGCCAAGTGGTCATGGATGTTCCAGATCTGGCTGTACAGTGTGGCATTTCCCTTCCCCTCAGCTGGTGCAAGAGCGTGTGGGTGAATGTTGCCACGCGCGTCGACTTTTTGGACTCCAGCAGCAGCAACAGCAGCAGCAGCAACACGAGGGGTCATGAACTGATCAGCAGCAGCAGGGGCAACCAAAGAAATAGCAGCGGCAGCAGCAGCAGCAGCAATAATGGCAAGAGCACTGGTGGGGACAAATCGAGGAGAGCATGGCAACCGTACTTTGAAACCCCCCTCAACCCCCCTCCCGGCCTCATTCCAGCTTCTAGGCTTGCGCATGCTATGCTGCATGGTGTGTGCATGGCCAGCAGGGGCAACATTCACGCAGCTGTGCTGCCTGCAGAGCTATCCAGCAGAGGGGCACACTTGCCTGTGCTGCCAACCGGACAATCAGAGGAGGCAGCAGCTGCGTTACTGCGTGTGGCGTCTTGGTGGGTGTGCATTTGGCTGCCCTTGCAGCTTGAAGCATTGCGCAGGCATTTTGAGTGAAGCGATGTGCAGGCATTTTGAGTGAAGCATTGTGCAGGCATTGAGCTTTGGCTGCGTAACACCCTCATTGGCAACGAGGGCAGCACCCCCAGAGTGAAGGGAGTGCAGGCCGTAATTGCAGCTTGAAGCATTGCGCAGGCATTTTGAGTGAAGCATTGTGCACAGGCATTGAGCATTGAACGATTTGAAAGAGCATTTGATTTGAAGGAGCATTGCGCATTGAGCGTTGAACGATTGCGCAGGCATTTTGAGTGAAGCATATTCTTCACGTTCTTTGCGTGTAGGGCTGGCCAGAACCATATATATACACACACGGTGTATATAGGGGGTTTTTGGCAGGGAATTCACCGAATATACAGTCAAATACGGTGTATATATAAAGTTCTGGCCAACCCTACATATTTGGCCTCCTTCCTTAAAGCCTCATTCTGATGTGGCATACTGTTATATGTGGCTTACTGTTGTATACTGTTATATGTGGCATACTGTTATATACTGTTATATGTGGCATACTGTTATATACTGTTATATGTGGCATACTGTTTTATACTGTTATATGTGGCATACTGCTACTGTTATATGTGGCATACTGCTACTATTATATGTGGCATACTGTTACTGCTATAGGTGGCACACTGTTACTGTTATGGTCGTCCCCATGCAACCCCCCCCCCTCCCCAAGCAAATAGGGGCAATACCCCTAAATTTGGCATATCTCCCCAACCACTTCACCGTTTTGAGAACTGAAAGTTATGTTGGATAGCTTAATTTTTTTCTCTACTTGCCTGCATAAAAAGCAGAAAGTGTCACGCTACAAAAACAGACATCATGCTCACAAACTGCACCAATCCACGCCAGGGCTTAATAACTCAGTCCGCAACTCTGGTGTGAATTCGGAAATTATATATGGAGCCGGAAAAGCACAGGCGGAAATTGCTGCATGTCATGCTACACAAATTTGCACCAAAATTCAACCAGGCTACCGATTGGCCCCATTTAAATTTTATATTCTACTCCGCAACTCTGAGTGCAAAAACCATGGGAAAACGCGCAGCCGGTGTCGAGCGACGGATTATTTTACAATATCCCCCTGTGTCCCTGGTAAGGGTGCCCTCCATCTGCAGGATTTCTTAAATACTCCTGCCCCAGATCTGACGTTGCCGCATTGTTATATGTAGGGTTGGCCAAAACCATATAAATACGGTGTATATACGGTATTTTTGGCAGGGAATTTACCAAAAATACGGTCATATACGGTGTATTTATATGGTTCTGGCCAACCCTAGTTATATGCCATTTTAATTACTTATATCTTGAAGCAGAGGTAGATTGGTGCAAGTTCAAAAACACACCTTTTCCCAGCCTGAGTGGGTGCAAAGCAGGCACTGGGCCCCACGCAGCTCCCCAAAATGCCCAATTTCCAGCAAAACTTATTGTTATATTTATAAAAACACGAGTTATGTCGTAAAATTAGGTACAGAGTGCTTCAAATTGGGTAGGAATCTGGCTGGCCCTGTTTGGGGGGGGGGGTTAGCACGGGGACGACCTTATATGTGGCATAATGTTACTGTTATATGTGGCATACTGTTTTTATGTGCATGTCATTTGTGCATGCTGTCTGTGCATGTTAAGATGCATGCTGGTATTAAGACTGTGGCTGTGCATGTTATCTGTGCAAGTTGTCTGTGCATGTTAAGGTGCATGTTGGTGTAAAAATGGTGGCTTCATGGCCAAACCCACTGCGCATTTTAACGGACCGTCGCAGTAGAAATTGTGGTTTCATGGCAAAGACCCAGCGTACTTTGCAATGGGCCTTTGCTATAGAAGCTGTGGCTTCATGGCGAAGTGTGTGTGCATCTAAACAGGCATTTTGCTATAGAAGCTGTGGCTTCATGGCAAAGTGTGTGTGCATCTAAACAGGCATTTTGCTATAGAAGCTGTGGCTTCATGGCGAAGTGTGTGCATCTAAACAGGCATTCTGCTATAGAAGCTGTGACTTCATGGCGAAGTGTGTGCATCTAAACAGGCATTTTGCTATAGAAGCTGTGGCTTCATGGCGAAGTGTGTGCATCTAAACAGGCATTTTGCTATAGAGGCTGAGGCTTGTGGCAAAGACCCGAACCGCAAAGGCCTGAAGAACTTCGTTCCTAGGGTTGGCCATAACCGTATATACACACCGTATATGACCGTATGTATGGTGATTTCCCTGCCAATAACAACGTAAATACACCGTATATACCTATACATGTATGAATCTGGCCAACCCTATGCATACGTCTGCAGGGGAAAGGGACCAGAGCAGTTCTTAAAGTCATTCCGTGGATCTGCCTCTTTAATTGATTTTGTGGATCAGGAATGCTGTTCGAAGGCTCATTTAAGCATAACATTAGGCATTAGCGGAGACAGTATGTATGTAATGCTTCCTATTTAGACAGGGTCTTTTGCTAAAAAACTATTATAACATATGTACCCTTGTGAGATACTCTTTGTAACACATGTGAAATACTCTTTCTAAACTCACAAGTGGCACGTGGCCGTATACCTTATACCGCACTCAACTGCAAGCTGACATCTATTCTTGTCTCTGTTTCTGGTATCTGCACACACACAAACACACATGCACATGCATGCACGCACACTCACACACACACACACACACACAGGATGGCAGCAAGTGGCGTTCCCCACGCTCGAGGACCTCAGCTCCCCATCTCCCTCCTCATAGAAGCACGCCAAAGCATGAAGGCGGTGCTGAGGCAGCTCTACCCCAAACCCTTGCGTGCGCATGCCAATGTGGCAACTGGCCCACCTGACTCAATTTCCCTACCCCTCCCACCCTCTTCACCTACAGCAGATCCTCACATAATAGCAGCAAGCACTTCACCTCCCTCCTCGTCCCCTCCTCTTCCACCTCGTTCTACTTCAGCAGATATCGATCTCACACCTTCAGCATATATTGATCTCACACCTTCAGCCCCCCTCCCCCTCCTTTGCATTCCCCCGTTAGCGCTAGCCAGTGCTGCGCTGCACGAACTGCTCCGACCGCGTCACAGCGCGCACAGCACACACACCACCACAGGCAGCGGACAGCTCAACGACCGTCAGCGTCAACAGGCCCATGATCACCCACGGACACAACAGCAGACGCGGCAGGAGGGACATCAGAACCAGGAGCCTCTCCGTGGTCTTGATAGCACTGCTGACAGTGGAAATAACAGATCAACACACACGCGCAGTGACAGCGGCAGCATGCGTGGCGACAGCCAGCGCAACGGCAGGGATGACAGTAACGTGCGCATGTTCATAGATGCATACGATCATGCTGCCGCCGTCCTGCGAGATCTGAGGAGGAGTTTGGGCAGTGCAAGGATCGCAGGTAGGGAGGCCACAATCGTGTGTGTGTGTGTGTATGTGTGTCGTGTTTTTCACAACGGTGTGCATGCGCTGTGTTTTTAATGACTGTGTGCAATGGATATGAGTGTGTGTGTGTGTGCACTGGCTACAATCGTTACATGCGTGCACTAAGTGTAATATGACCGTGAGCATGGACCATGTTTTAGTGACTGTGTGCACTGGATATGACCGTGTGTGTGTGCGTGTGTGTGCATGTATGTGTGTGTGTATGTGTGTGTGTGTGTGTGCACTGTGTGTTAAGAGGCTGTAGGCATGCACATCTTCATGCCTGTGGGCATGCAGTGATTGTCACCGTAGGCATCCGCTGTTTTTAACTGTGAGCGTGCACTGCTTCTGAGCGTGCGTATTCACTGTTTTCGACCATAGCAAACAGAAGCAGGCGCTGATAGCCACTCCCCGCATGCACAAAGGAAATGGAAGGCACTTTGTCGCGGTCACCAAACAAGGGGTTACAAGGGGTTACAAGGATGGCCTACAGCCCGAGACTCTGGCTGATGGCAATTGGCTGGTGAAACAAAACCAACCAGTGTCGAAAATTGAAAATAAAATCTTGGTCACCAAACAGCTTTTTCAATGTGGAAGGCAAAAAGGGCCCAAGCGCAGACTCTTGGGTCAATAAGGTGGACCAATAAGGTGGACCAATAAGGTGGACTAATAAGGTGGACCAATAAGGTGGACCAATAAGCTGGACTCTTGTGCCAATAAGACTCTTGGGCCAATAAGACTCTTGGGCCAGTAAGGTGGACCAATAAGGTGGACTCTTGTGCCAATAAGACTCTTGGGCCAATAAGGTGGACCAATAAGGTAGACCAATAAGGCTCTTGGGTCAATAAGGTGGACCAGTAAGGTGGACCAATAAGGTGGACTCTTGGGCCAATAAGACTCTTGGGCCAATAAGGTGGACCAATAAGGTAGACTCTTGTGCCAATAAGACGCTTGGGCCAATAAGGTGGACTCTTGTACCAATAAGACTCTTGGGCCAATAAGGTGGACCAATAAGGTGGACCAATAAGACTCTTGGGTCAATAAGGTGGACCAGTAAGGTGGACCAATAAGGTGGACTCTTGGGCCAATAAGACTCTTGGGCCAATAAGGTGGACCAATAAGGTAGACTCTTGTGCCAATAAGACGCTTGGGCCAATAAGGTTGACTCTTGTACCAATAAGACTCTTGGGCCAATAAGGTGGACCAATAAGGTGAACTAATAAGGTGGACCAATAAGGTGGCAGAAAACTTGAACTACACGCAGTGACTCCCCTGCTTCACTCGTTTCTAAGGTTGGCCAGGACCATATACACACGGTGCGTGTATGGTACTTTTGGCAGTAAATTTCCGAAACAAAAGGTCATATACAGTGTATATATACGACCCTGGCCAACCCTACTCACTACTTTTTCTTAACCTTGCACATGTGTGTTTTTGCGTGTACGTACGTACGTATGTGCTCATGTGTGTGTGTGTGTGTGTGTGTGTGTGTGTACGAACGTATGTGCTCACACGTGGTCACTGCCCAACCGCAACTGCAGGCGCATCTGCTGCTGTCACCCAGAGAGTGAACGTGAGTGGGTATACACCCAGCCCTGGAATGGAGCTGGTGTCCCAGGTAGAGTTATTGACGACCATGGTATTCTTTCTCTCCATCATAAATGTTGCAACAGTCGTTGGGGCTTTCAGGTAGGGTGACTGATGACCGTGGTATTCTTTCTCATTGTAAACATTGCAACAGTCGCTGGTGTCTCAGATAGGGTGATTGACGACCATGGTATTCCATCTCTCCATCATTAACGTTGCAACAGTCGTTGGGGCTTTCAGGTAGGGTGACTGATGACTGTGGTAATTTTTCTCCATTGTAAGCATTGCAACAGTCTGTTTGCCGTCTCTCCATCGTTGGTGTCTCACGTGGGGTCTCTGACGACCATGGTATTCTTTTTCTCCATCATAAACATTGCAACAGTCGTTGGGGCTTTCAGATAGGGTGACTGATGACCGTGGTTCGTCATCTCGCCTTCATTGACATTGCAACAGTCGGTTTGCCGTCTCTCCATCGTTTGTGTCTCACGTGGGGTCTCTGACGACCATAGTATTCATTCTCTCCACCATAACCGTTGCAACAGTCGTTGGGGCTTTCAGGTACGGTGACTGATGACCGCGGTTTGTCATCTCGCCATCATTGACATTGCAACAGTTGGTTTGCCGTCTCTCCATCGTTGGTGTCTCACGTGGGGTCTCTGAAGACCATGGTATTCAATCTTTCCACCATAACCATTGCAACAGTCGTTGGGGCTTTCAGGTAGGGTGACTGACAACCATGGTATTCTTGTTCTCCATCATTGACATTGCAACAGTGGCTGGTGTCTCAGATAGGATGACTGACGACCATGGTTTTCTGTCCTTTCATCATTGACATGAAATAGTCGGTTTGCCGTCTCTCCATCACGAACATTGCAAAATACGATAAACTAAAAAGACCTAAGACTCGGAGAACCTCACGTCTAGATCGAAACGCATTTCGACGAGAATGGCAAACTGTTGTTGGTGTCTCAGATAGGAGGAAATTCAGTTGTGCTTTGCTACTGACTTTCAACATTGTAGAGATCCACTGCTACACTGGTATTGAAAATAGGCATCCTGAGATGCATTTCAGTGATGCTTTGTGGCTCTGTCAATTCGTTAATAGTTTGCACCAGACGCACCCTTTCTGTTTGGTGAGATCTGCTGGGGAAGAAGGTAACTGCAGCTATGTTTTGTGCTTGTCATTTGTGAGATGTTCACGCCCTTTCCGGCCCTCACTGTTAAGTGATGGAAGGTAAGTCCTTGCTTTCTCTCTACCATCTTTCATCCAAAATACTCTGGTTGCCATAACAGCAGAACAATCTAAACTTCAAACATGAATAGTATATCACACACACACGAACACGCGCGCACACACACACGCACACGCACCCGCACACGCACACACACATATGCTCACATACACACACATGCTCACATGCACACATACATACGTGTACACATGCATACAATACATACATACACAAAGACACGCGCCCACAAACACACACTTGGAAGAAGGAACCGAGCAGCTTGCCATGCACCTTTGTGAGCTTCTGTCTACTTTTAAGCCTTGCCACTCCGATTTGGTCCACTCAGGTGGAAGAAGGAACCGAGCTGCTTGCCATGCACCTTCGTGAGATTCTGTCTACTTCTAAGCCTTGCCACTCCGATTTGGTCCGCTTGGTGCACGTGGCAAATGGACAGGGCCTGGCGGGCTTGCTGCCCTCACACACACTGCTACAGGTTTGTGTGTGTGTAGGTTGCTTTTGTGTTTGTGTATGTGTAACTTTCTTGTGTCTAAATCTGTGCCATCCTGTGCACGTGGCAAATGGACAGGGCCTGGCGGGCTTGCTGCCCTCACACACACTGCTAAAGGTTTGTGTGTGTATAGGTTGCTTTTTGTGTGTGTATGTATGTGTAACTTTCTTGTGTCAAAATCTGTGCAATCTTGTGCACGTGGCAAATGGACAGGGCCTGGCAGGCTTGCTGCCCTCACACACACTGCTACAGGTTTGTGTGTGTTTAGGTTGCTTTGTGTGTGTGTGTGTGTGTGTGTGTGTGTATGCAGGAGGCGCCCGGAAGCATTACTTTCGGATGGCACGTGTCAAATCGATTAAAAATATATATTCGAACCCTGTTGTTGAGAGCTAAACTTTCTTGTGTCAAAAGCTGTGCAATCCTGTGCATGTGGGTAATGAGCTTGCTTCCTGTCAGGCTTCCTGCCCTCCCACACATTGTTACAGGTTTGTGTATGTGTGTATATAAGCGTGCGTGTGCGTGCGTGCGTGCGTGCGTGCATGCATGCGTGCGTGTGTGTGCGTGCGTGCATGCGTGTGTGTGTGTGTGTGTGTGTGTGCGCGTGCGTGTGTGTGTGTGTGCGTGTATGTTTGTGTGTATGTATTTTATAGTGTCAAAAACTGTGCGTTCTCACACACGTGGCCGATAGGGGGGGGGGAATCTTTAATCATTTCTTTTTGCTGCAAGCCACACTTATTGCCACACGCCACACTTTTTTTTGCCACAGGTCACACTTATTGCCACAAGCCACACTTTTTGCCACATGCCACACTTTTTGCCACAGGCCACACTTTTTGCCACAGGCCACACATTTTGCCACATGCCACACTTTTTGCCACATGCCACACTTATTGCCGCAAGCCACACTTTTTGCCACAGGCCACACATTTTGCCACAGGTCACACTTTTTGCCACAGGTCACACATTTTGCCACATGCCACACATTTTGCCATTGGCCACACTTTTTGCCACAGGCCACACTTATTGTCGCAAGCCACACTTTTTGCCACAGCTCACACTTTTTGCCACAGGCCACACTTATTGCCACAGGTCACACTTTTTGCCACAGGCCACACTTTTTGCCACAGGCCACACTTTTTGCCACAGGTCACACTTTTTGCCACAGGCCACATTTATTGCCACAAGCCACACATTTTGCCACAGGCCACACTTTTTGCCACAGGCCACACTTGTTTTTGCCACAGGCCACACTTGTTTTTGCCACAGGTCACAATTTTTGCCACAGGTCACACTTTTTGCCACAAGTCACACTTTTTGCCACAGGTCACACTTTTTGCCACAAGTCACACTTTTAGCCACAGGTCACACTTTTTGCCACAGGTCACACTTTTTGCCACAGGTCACACCTTTTGCCACAGGCCACACTTATTGCCACAGGTCACACTTTTTGCCACAGGCCACACTTTTTGCCACAGGCCACACATTTTGCCACAAGCCACACTTTTCGCAACAGGTCACACTTTTTGCCAGCCAATATAAGTGGCACGCAAGGGCAATGCAGAGAAAATATCATTTTTCTGTAAAGCTACCTCTGGGGTGGGGTTGTTATGGGAGCGTGGGCTGCTGTTTGGACCACCCTGTTGGGTTAACTAAATAAACACACACACGTCAAAAAGTGTGTGTTTCTTCTTCCGAGGCAATGGTTTACGTACTTGCAGGCTGCGCACTCCAATGGAATCTCAAGTTGCTGTACTGGGGTGTGTTTGGGAGTTAGTAGATCGCATGCAAGCTTTAAAAAGGTCATCTCTTTGTTGTGCACGCAGGCTGCTCACGCTTTGGAAGCACAGGCTGCTGTACTAAAGCACCCTTACGAGTTAGCACATCACATGCACACATTGGCAGCACTTTATGGCCTCGTACGTCGTAGCGTTGTGGGGAAGGGGGGAGCCTATGACACACCGCAACTGCATGGACAGCAGCAGCAGCTTGGACAGCAGCAGCGGGCGCATGTGCAGCATCAACAGCAGCAGCAGCAGCAGCAGCAGCTTATGGAGCGTCATGAAGAGGAGGGGAGTGGAGCAATAGGCAGCCTGAGTGTGACTGAGAGCGCGAGCACAAATGATATTGACTCTGCACTGCATGCTTTGGCTTTCAAGCTAGCCGGGGAAAAGGTGGGAGTCGTGTGCATGACTTTTGGTGTGTGTGTGTGTGTGTGTGTGTGTGTGTGTGTGTGTGTGCATGAATGTGTGCATGTGTGTGTTTGTTTGTGTGTGTGTGCGTGTGTGTGTGTGTGTTTGTGTGTATGTGTGTGCGCGTGTTTGTGTGTGATCTAAGTGATTCATTTGCCTTAGTTCATATTGAGAGTGGGTTGAGTTCAGCTGCCTGGGCCGTGCCTAATTTTTTCGGCATCTTATATACGTCACCGCAAGGTGCTTGTTTATCCTCTGAATTAGTGTCATTGCCGTACCTGACCAAACCTGATCAGGTTCATGCGCGCACACCTTAAAACTTGAAACCCATAAATAAACATGCGGTCTCTTTTCATTTGTCGTCACTTGCTATTAATAGTGCATCAGACGCAACTGTGCTTGTTGCAGTATTATCTGCGTGGTCTGTCTTGTTTGCTTTGTTTGTCCTATAAACTTGTCCTATCATTTGCAACTCGTCAAAACTACTGCTTGGGTGACACAGACGCATCAGATGCTGCCGTGCATGTCGCCGTATCCTGGATGTGTGGTCTGCTCCCTTTGCGTTTGCTCCTGCATTTCCAGAAACTGCTGCTGTTGTTCACTTCCGTAACTTGGACACAGACGCATCAGAGGCTGCCGTGCATGTCGCCGTATCCTGGATGTGTGGCCTGCTCTTTTTGCGTTTGCTCCTGCATTTCCAGAAACTTCTGCTGTTGTTCACTGCCGTTACTTGGACACAGACGCATCAGATGCTGCCGTGCATGTCGCCGTATCCTGGATGTGTGGTCTGCTCCCTTTGCGTTTGCTCCTGCATTTCCAGAAACTGCTGCTGTTGTTCATGTCCGTTAATTGGACACAGGTGCACCAGATGCTGCCGTGCTTGTCGCCGTATCCTGGATGTGTGGCCTGCTCCCTTTGCATTCGCTCCTGCATTTCCTGAAACTGCTGCTGTTGTTCACTGCCGTTACTTGGACACAGACGCATCAGATGCTGCCGTGCTTGTTGCCGTATCCTGGATGTGTGGCCTGCTCCCTTTGCATTCGCTCCTGCATTTCTGAAATTGCTGCTGTTGTTCATTTCCGTTAATTGGACACAGACGCATCAGATGCTGCCGTGCATGTCGCCGTATCCTGGATGTGTGGCCTGCTCTCATTGCGTTTGCTCCTGCATTTCTGAAATTGCTGCTGTTCACTGCCGTTGCTGGGACACAGGTGTACCAAATGCTGCCCAGTATGTCCCTGTATCAGTTGTGCGGTCTGCTCCCTTCTGTGGTCGCACTGCCTTTGGATGCTCATGAGGTGTTGCTCCTGCTGGAGGGGGAGGGCTCTGAGGAGCGCAAGGATGAGCAGGAACAAACGCAGAGCTGGGGTGCTGATCAGGTGCGACTAGTTTTGATCTGATCAGGTGCGACTAGTTTTGATCTGATCAGGTGTGACTATTTGATCTGATCAGGTGCGACTGTTTGATCTGATCAGGTGCAACTGCAAAAATTTGAAGCATATGAATGAGAACACGCGTGTAAGCAGGTTTATACTTATAATGCATTTGGGTGCAGCATATTTTTAAGTCTGCATATTTTTATATCTGCATATTTTATATCTGCATATTTTTATATTTGCATAATGTAATAATGCAAAGGTATGGAGTCAATGCGTTCATGAGTGTACGGACACGATGTGGGTGGAGCAGACAGGGATGAGGAGGGAAGGAAGAGCTGAGGTGGTCAGGTGCAATAGAAGTCTTGAGCATGTGAAGGAACGAGCACGACGATCTTAAATGGTATGGAACGAAGAACTTATGAATGGAACGAAGAACTTGTGAATGGAAAAACAAACGGATAGGTGGGAAGTTATAATAAAGCATGTTGATAAGGAATCACGTAAAGTAGGCTGAAGGGGACAGAAAATGAACGGCTTGTAGGTAATGAAAAGATAACGCAATTGGGTGCTGCATCTTCTGGGGTGAGGCTTGGACGTTATTGGTAGGCTGCCAATTGTACGTGGCCAATTGGTGAGCTGCCTATTGTATTGGTCATTTGGTGAGCTGCCTAGTGTACGTGGTCATTCGGTGAGCTGCCTATTGTATGTGGTCATTTGGTGAGCTGCCTATTGTTTTGGTCACTTGGTGAGCTGCCTATTGTACGTGGTCATTTGGTGAGCTGCCTATTGTATTGGTCATTTGGTGAGCTGCCTATTATACGTGGTCATTCGGTGAGCTGCCTATTGTACGTGGTCATTTGGTGAGCTGCCTATTGTACGTGGTCATTTGGTGAGCTGCCTATTGTACGTGGTCATTTGGTGAGCTGCCTATTGTACGTGGTCATTTGGTGAGCTGCCTATTGTAGGTGGTCATTTGGTGAGCTGCCTATTGTACGTGGTCATTTGGTGAGCTGCCTAATTTGCGTGGTCATTTGGTGAGCTGCCTATTTTGCGTGGTCATTTGGTGAGCTGCCTATTATACGTGGTCATTTGGTGAGCTGCCTATTGTAGGTGGTCATTTGGTGATGTGCCACGTTTGTGCGTGGCAGAGATGCAATGAAGAATGTATAGGAGGTGATGGTGCTGGGCTGAGCTGGTCAGCTCCTTGGAGATTGCACAAACTCATGCAGGCCACAATGATGTTTGAGCCAGGATTGTGTGTGTGTTTGATTTGGATTGGATGATATCAGGATTGGATTGAATTCAATGGTGTTTGAGCCATCATTGTGTTTGAGCCAGGAAATTTAACGTTTTTATATTTTAAACACCCAATCCACCCATGATGGTGCAAAGCAGGGGCGTGAACTGGCAGGGGGTGCTGCAAGAGAGGGGAGGCCTGGATGTCTGACCGGGTGGGGTGAGTTGTACCAGCAGCTGATGCTGCAACGCATGGCACAGGCGACAGCTGAGGGGGCGACAGCTGAGGCGGCGACAGCTGGGAAGAAAGCGGTCCTTGCTTTGGAGCCGGTGGTGCAGTCGGTACAGGTGAGCTTTGGGCGCCTAAAATACACAGAAAAAATACAAAGAAAAAATTACGCAGGCAGTGAAAAACCACTCCTCACATAAATCAAGGAAAAGAAGCCACTGGGCGCCTACAACTTGCTGGAGGAGTGTGCTGTTTGGTGTGGGCTGGTGCATCGCTGGTGCATTGAGGTGCCACTTTGGTGTGGGCGGGTGCTTTGCTGGTGCATCGAACTGCCACTTTGGTGTGGGCTGGTGCATTGCCGGTGCAACGAACTGCCACTTTGGTGTGGGCTGGTGCAGTGCCGTTGCATTGAACTGCCACTTTGGTGTGGGCTGGTGCAGTGCCGGTGCATTGAGCTGCCACTTTGGTTTGGCTGGTGCAGTGCCGGTGCATCGAACTGCCACTTTGGTGTGGGCTGGTGCAGTGCCGGTGCATTGAGCTGCCACTTTGGTGTGGGCTGGTGCAGTGCCTTAGCATTGAGCTGCCACTTTGGTTTGGCTGGTGCAGTGCCGGTGTATTGAACTGCCACTTTGGTTTGGCTGGTGCAGTGCCGGTGCATTGAGCTGCCACTTTGGTGTGGGCTGGTGCATTGCCGGTGCATTGAGCTGCCACTTTTGGTGTGGGCTGGTGCAGTGCCGGTGCATTGAACTGCCACCACTCAGTCAACCCGCACACAGGCGGTGGCCAGGGTTGGGGGTGGCAACCCAGACACTCTGGGATGGAAGCCTTATTGAAGCAGTGTGCTGTTGTTGGTAGATCAATCAGTTATTTCTCTGCTATTACTGCCATCCCGTACATGGGGTAGCCAGGGTTGGGGGTGGCAACCCAGACACTCTCAGGTGTACTTATTGTACATGTGCGTTATACGCAACTGCTTAGGGCTGGCCGGAACCGTATATACACACCGTATATGACCGTATATATGGTGATGTCCCTGCCAAAAATACCGTATGCACAGCGTATATATATGGTTCTGGCCAACCCTATAAATGTGCGTTATACGCAACTGCTTAGGGTTGGCCAGAACCGTGTATCTGTAACGAATATGACCAGGTTGGCCAGAACCGTAATATATGCACTGTATATTACCCTATATCTGGTGATTTTCCTGCCAATAACACCGTATATACACCGTATACATATGGTTCTGGCCAACCCTGTATATGACCGTATGTATGGTGATTTCCCTGCTAAAAATGCCGTATGTACACCGTATATACTTTAAAATGTATGGTTCTGGCCAACCCTACAGCTGCTTCTCTTCTGCCAATACGCACACAGGTGGTAGCCAGGATAGGGTGGCAGCCGGAAGGTGCTTGGATGGATGCCTTGCTGGAGCAGTGTGTGGTTGAAGGCAGGCTCAGCAATCTCCCGCCGACACAAGCGCGAGCCACACCAGTGGCACTCTTAGCTGCTCTGGCTTTTGCGCGGTACGTGCCTGTGTGACTTTAAGCCTTTTGGGTGTGTGTTGCCATTGCACGTGTGCTCAGCATCTCTGGGGTTGGTCGTCAATGCAAGTGCAAGCCACACCAGTGGCACTGTTAGCTGCTCTGGCTTTTGCGCGGTACGTGCCTGTGTGACTTTAAGCCTTTTGGGTGTGTGTTGCCATTGCACGTGAGCTCAGCATCTCTGGGGTTGGTCGTCAATGCAAGTGCAAGCCACACCAGTGGCACTCTTAGCTGCTCTGGCTTTTGCGCGGTACGTGCTTGTGTGACTTTAAGCCTTTTGGGTGTGTGTTGCCATTGCACGTGTGCTCAACATCTCTGGGGTTGGTCGTCAATGCAAGTGCAAGCCACACCAGTGGCACTGTTAGCTGCGGGGGAGGAGGGAAGCCCCCACAAATCTCAAATTTCGTAACATTTCTCTTATTTTTAAAGGACCTTGCATGTTTGCTAATTAGCCGGGATGGGTCATACAGCGTAGGCGTATTATACGTCGTATCGTATTTCACGTATTTAACCGTATTTTCCAAATTGTTCTGTATGATGCGATTTTGGGCACTTAACGAAATTTGCAGCCACAAGCCCCCCAGAGCCCCCCAGAAGCACTCCCAGGCCCTCTAGAGCCCCCCAGAGGCACTTCCAAGCCCTCTAGAGCC
>Ga0307942_1000956_pt1 | contig 22096 bp, 24 predicted proteins | sample OrgLakmetagen175_FD_201846 | JGI IMG/M metagenome (GOLD analysis project Ga0307942, IMG submission 201846) | Saline water microbial communities from Organic Lake, Antarctica - #175 | ecosystem: Environmental > Aquatic > Non-marine Saline and Alkaline > Saline | place: Antarctica: Organic Lake... | reverse complement strand
AATAGACTTTTTCTTTTTCTTTCTGAGCTTATGGATTTATTTGTGGCTGGCCGAGACCAGTCAGCAGCCGATCAGCCAAACAACCTGGCTGAAGGTCACCCCCAATTGTAACCATTGTAACCATTGGCAAAGCACAGGGACAGCAATCATAACTTGCAGTCGCCAATTGGGCACCAACATAAAAGGAGACTCCGGGCTTGCTTTCATCGAACTAAATGAGGAATAACAGGGACTGCGCCACAAAAAAACAATCCATTAATCCTGTACGTGCATGAATGTTTGATTGAGCGGTATCACAGGTCTCAAAATATCATCATCAAAACGCACCACAAAGAGTGCTTGCTACACCATCTCACACGAGCGTTGCTACAATCGTGGGTGCACACTTTTTTCAATTTACGTACAAATGAGCATCAAGCTCCTTCCTCCTCCTCACCTACACAAATTATGTACGTATGTTCATGAAACACACAAAATCCCATCACTCAGCCAAAACCAACTTTTACAAATTAATTGATATACATATGAATGTGTGCACTCCACATCAGCACATCCCGATTTGCAAATGAACATAGGTCACGTTAGAATGAACACTACAACAAGGTTGAAAAATAAGCTGTCCTCACATAATGGGGGCATGGGATACGCTCTTATTATATCAGAAGCCTCCTTTAAGGGTTGCTTCCTGGTACCTTCATCTCCCTTTCTTTTTTGGCATAGCCCAAAGCGTTGCTGTAGGCCATGTCCTCTCCTGGGATGTTGGTCACTCCTGGCTTGGCCCAGCGATGGTAGGTCTGGATGAAGCGGACTGCAAAAGAGAGGAGGCAGGGTACACGAGCGTGGGTGTAGGTGAAAAACAGTTGGAGTGGAGGGGAGGCAGGCGAGAGAAAGCAGATCGCACGAAGAATTACTTGTTTGTATCTCCATGCGTCTTTCCTGTGCTTTTCCAGGTTACACTGTCCACTCGTTACAACTAGCACCGGACATCAGCACGGGCATAGCGAACCAAGTACAACGGCACGCACTTGTTCCACTGCGGGCACGCATGACCAGTGAGGTAGTAGAGGCACCTCCGCTGTAGTAGCGCACGCCTTGCAAGAGGTCACCATCTGACACTCCGGTGGCGGCAAAGAACACATCATCACCCTGTGCGCACATTTTGTACATGAGTAAACTAGAGCAAAGCGCAAGAGCGCAAGCTGGCACGACCCTTTTAGAGTCCAGCCATATCACCACCTTATGTCCCCAGTGTGAGAGTGAGCGCATACAGCAGACAATAAACTGCGTGCACTTTAGTGCCAGAGCATCCAGAAACAGGCAATGCTGTGTATATGTTTATGTCACAAACATCCAGTGACGGTTCAGTGATGTGAGTATGCGGATGTAATTAGAAATGCTTCATTTGTGGTCGTAGTGTGCCGGTGTACGAACATTTGCAAGCACCTACTTTGACGAGGTCATCTTGGTCGTAGATCTTGTCTAGGTCGTATTTTTGAGCGATTGCTCTCGTGCGATCGTCATCATTGCGTGGCCACAGTTTGCCCTGCAAGAGAAAAGGAAAGGATTAATCAGAGAGTAAACACAGAACGTCCCTGCCACAAATGAAAACACCGCAGCCCATTGGCTGATTTCACAGCCCCAAACTTTCAGTCCGTTCTTATACGTCATATAATGCAATTTGCTTCAAAATATGAGCCTGTTGGGAAAGTCGTCCCCCTGTGGAAAATGAGGCAAAATGGCACAACTATGGCTGATCGTGGCATAATACACTTTTTTCGACCAAAGATTATTTTCAACGGACAATCAATTGCCCACACGTTTAAAAAGAAAACTCAGTGTTAAACTCCATCTATTCACTTTAGCTAAGGTGTTTGCGGGGGTTGAAATGCAATATTTCCTTGGCATTCTGCATCTTGCTTAATTTGGGGGATGGCACGTTTCCTTGTAACGAGGTCAAAAGATTGTGGCATCCACATTAATGTATCATTGCAGGTACATGCACAAACACCACACCCACCTGGAAGTGGCCGCCCATGCACTTCAGCGCAGCAGCTGTGATGACGGCCTCAGGGGTTCCACCAATGCCGAGCAGGATGTCCACTGGGCCTCCTGCTTTGGCCACCTGCGAGAAATTGTGTGGAGAGCAGAAGTATGGGACAGAAGTACTGCAGGAGCACGGAATCCTCTGTGTGTAGGAGGCACCAATTCTTTGTAATCAGCAGAAAAAAGCACAGCCTCGTTGCATTTCTTACTGACCTCTCACTGAGCAACAACACAAGAACACGCCCTGGGCACTTCTAGTTAGCTGATTTTGTAAACCACAGCCACAACAGCAGTCACTTACCATGATAGATCCAGCCACATCACCATCGGAGATAAGAGAAATGCGAGCGCCGGCCTCACGGATCTCCCGGATCAGGTCCTTGTGGCGTGGGCGGTCCAGCACGACACACGTCACGTCACTGCAACATAGAGGACAGGAAATAACTTGGGTTTTGCAACTGGACGTCCATGTTGTAAATTTCAATGCAACTCACTCTACATGCGTGCGCTCTGAGTCATGTAGTTCTTTATAAGGCCATCCGGTTAAATCACACACACGCACGCGCGCAGTAAAGACATGTATATGACGTATCAGAATACGAGGTAGCTCGAGAATAGCAACAATTCACATGTAAAAACAGAATTTACCTTCCCTAAGAGTGAGAGCTCAGCCACGAAGAACATTATGAGAAGGGAAATATGGGCTCTCGACATGATTTTGTAGAAAGTAGATTGGAAGCAAACGCCATGCGTACAGCAAACATATTTTCACACATCTTGTCATAATCAATCAAATCTGCAAATTTGCTTAAATCATGGAAGGTTTTATTCAAGCGGTACCAGAGAGGATCTTTGCCGTGAGCTCTGGGGTTCTTGTTCGCCAATTTCACACCACTTACGGAAGAAGTCTGGAGCTTTACACATGTGTTTCTCTTGCGCTCAGCTGCATGACACCCTACAACTGCACATGACGAGCCTTCTGGTTCAACACGCGGCAATAATGTGTTGGAGGACTGGCGCACCTTACAGGCTTGCGTAGCTGCGCAGCCACAGCGTTCAGGTTCTCGGCCACGCTCTTGTCCAGAGACACTGCAGCTGGGTCCACCTCTGGGCCAACAGCTAGCTTGTCCATGTACCTGAGCATGTTTGTGGGCTGCTTGGTCAGTAGAGGGACGAAGACGTCTGAACAAGCTCTCATACACAGCATGTGCAGCTCTATCTAAAACAAGCGGGTTGTTTTAGAGGAAAACGGGTAGAGCACCATTCAACCCAACCTGCCTGACAGCTGTTTTGCGCACTAATCCAATTTATAGTTGGTAGATTATATTGTGCCACCCTGAGCTCAAAGGGGGGAAACTTACAGGCATGGTCCTGGGTCAAACATGGAGCCACGCTCAGCCATGGCAATGACGCTTATGGCATTAGGACGGCCCTGCACGGCAGAGATGTTAACGTAGCATAGCGTTGGGTACACAGCATCACGCATGGCACGGCTGGCCTTGCCAACAGCTGGACCTTATTTCTCTATGCCCCTCCTGGGGCTGCGACCACCTTGTTCTATAAAGCGAGGTCACAGCCGCACCTGGGCTGTAAGGGTGGTTCCATCTAGGGGGTCCACAGCGATGTCAATTTTGGGCATCAAGGAGCTATGCCCGATGCGCTCCCCACAGTACAGCATGGGTGCCTGAGATTGAGGTGTGTGTGTGTGTGTGTGCGTGTGTGTGTTTATGTGTGTCAATCCTCCCCACGTGCACTGTGTATCATGCCCACCCCACGTGCAACTTCATGGGGGGGATTGTACACAGTGCAGTGGGAAATACGAACACAGCGCGTGTGTTTATGTGTGTGTGTGTGTGTTGCGTGTGTGTGTTGTGTGTGTGTGTGTGTGAGTGTGTGTGTTGTGTGTGTGTGTGTGTGTACTTATTTAGTAACTTTCTTGTTCCTCGCAACCCTACTCCCTCGTACCTCGTCCTTCTCTCCTTCTCCGATGACGACCACGCCATCCGTGCGCACGCCGTTCAGCACCTTGCGCATCATATCCACGGCAGCCTGCGAGTGGTGAAAGAGGGAGGGGAGAGAGAGGGAGAGAGGAGTGAGGACTCCTCCGATTTCGAATTCGGACGAATTTCCGAAAGGCGAATTCGTGTCGCCCCGTCTGACGCGTGCGCCGATGTTGGTTATACCTGTCGCTGGATAGACCTACCTGATCAGCAGCTTCCTTGTCGCCTCGCCCCAGCCAGCGGCCTGAGGCAAGGGCAGCTGCCTCAGTGACCCTCACAATCTCGAGGGCCAAGTTGCGCTGCACAGAGCTGTAGTCGGGTCCGATGTCCTCTGCACACGTTGTTGTTTTGTGCGTTCGTGCGTGCGTGTGCCTTTGGTGTGTGTCCGATGAGGAGGGGAATGCCGTGAATCAGAACAGGGTGAAATTCAGGAGTGTGAAGTTATCATCGGTCACCCCAAGCGAAACATGATCAGCACATGTTGCGAAACACACATGAACAGGGAACAAACCCACAGCAAAAGGGAAGCCATCCCCGGCACCCAACAAAAATCACAACTGTCGGGTAATGTTGTATACGTACCCTCATGCTGCTGGGGGGCAGCAGCCGCGCTGGGACGGGCAATCCTCTGCGACACGCGGGGGCGGGCTGAGCCCCGCTGCTGTTGCCCGCAGGTCCTGCTGGCGAGGGCGCCCTGCTTCAATCCTTGTTGCATGAGAGAGGCCATATTACAGGCCTGATATTTTTCTTTTTAATTCAAATCAACCTGCAAGTCAGGATTGGAATATTTGTAACAAAACTTTACAAATGCAGGGGTTGCTGCATAAATGCAGCAGCTCAAAGGTAGTGCCTCGAGCTATGGACCCCAGGAGATCCAGGAGGCAGGAGGGCTCCTGCTTAACACGGTCAACATCCGTGTCAGACGTTCAATTGGAGGACGCAGAACTCACGTTTGAAGTGCCTCCTTCCATAGTTGAACGCAACAGGGCGTTCACAGAGAACACAAGGTCGGATATAACATGATGTTTCCAGGGCCTGCACAGAAACACTTGCCCAAGCGTTGCACTTGCACTTGCGCACACGAACACACACACATACACACACTCACTTCACACAAACAAACAAACGCATACACACACACTTACACGTACACACACGTACACATACATATACACACTCACATATACACATATACACACTCACGCGTAAGCGCTGATACATACACTCATACACACTTCACACAAACAAACAAACGCATACACACAAACACTTACACTTACACACGCGTACACACAATACACATTCACGCGTAAGCGCTGACACACACACACACACACACACACACACAGGGGCAAGCTGATTCTAGCTCCACTCACAAAGGGAGGCAACAGAGCGTTTCGGCAACTTACCACAGAGCTTGGCTGCCAAGTTACCATGTCAGAAATGAGTTACGCTAAAGGCCTGGTCAAGTGAGTGGGCCTTGTGTGCCCCGTGCCGGGGCAACCAAGCTGCTGAGGAGGCGTGACACATAAAATGTACAATTGCCAGCTTTCTAGTGTTCATTACCTATCGTGTCAGCCAGGAGCCGTAGAAGAAGTTAAAGCCAGGGAGCTCCTTTGACCTCCAAAGGGCGCTGACAATCCTTTGTGCTGTGTTTACTATTCCAGGGGGGACAGGATAGAGAGAGCACGGATGACACCTGCTGAGTGTGAGGTCTTTGGGTTCCAGGTGTGTCGCGTGCTGCGAATATGTGAAGGGTAGTCCTTGCTGGCTGTTGTGTGCACGCAGCAATATGAAACTGGCAGATAGGTAGCAGGCAAGTAAACAGCTTTTAAAGCGATGCAGCTTCCCCATGCGGGTCAATGAGTTTAGCTTCATGAGCTGTGCTGAAGACAGCTTCCTATTTGCTTTCATCATGCCCTTTTGGTAAAAACGAATGGTGCCCACTGTGAGACTCTGCTGTAGAACTGCTGAATGAGGCTTCCCCTCCCCCCCTCCTCATTTGCAATTTCAGATTGCCACCAAAACGATTGATGAAGGAGTGAAAGCCACCAAGCTAGCAAAGGTGCGATGCAGGTCTAAACAATAAGCAAATGTTGAAATGCTCAGTGCAGCCTCCGCCTCAAAAATTTTGTTCCAGGTTGTGTTTCCAAATGCAATTGTGAGGCCTGAAAGACCAAGAGCAATCTAAAGAGTAATCACTCTTTTGCTCGATTTCCTTGAAGCATTTCTTGTGGCTGCCCTCTTTCCCTAACCTAGATTTCCCTACCCTAGATCCCTACCTTATACCCTAGATTCCCCTACCCTAGATCCCTACCCTAGATATCCCTACCCTAGATTCAGATGCTGCAAGGTGCAGGCACTATCCCTTCCCTTTTTCTAATTCCAACATTTTTAGCTAACGCATGTTATGTACTTACACGGGGTGTGCACAATACTTTTTGGCAGGAAAGCCTCCAAACGTGCGGTCGTGTGTTTGTGTGAAACATAGATTGACAAGCCTAGTAAAGTAATTGCAAAAGGCAGCAAATGACACCATATATGTACTCTTCGTCGCTCTACATTACTCCTCAATCAGATCAATTTTGCGTCAGATCAGTAACTCATACGACATCCTCAAGACGACTTCAATGGTTACCTTCGTGCACCAAGGATTACTACCTAAGCCCCTAGCGTTGCCCCAAATAAAGCGTGCCCTAGTGTGCACTAGCCTCCCCAGGCCCACCCAGGGCACCTCCCGACCTGAGACTTTGGCTGCCCTAATAAAAAAGTACTCTGGCAGCCCTGTGTGGTCATCAGGGGGGGGAAGGCAGGGTGAGGAGCGGAAAAATCTAATTCTTAACGAAAATTGTATTTGGGACCAAGCTGGCTAGGCCCACGTAGGGCACCTTCCGGGCTGAGACTTAACAGGCTCCTAACCAAAACTCTTATCGTGCCAGAAAAGTTTGTGGGCCCTGGGGTGCCGTGTGTAGAGTTTTAGAGCACATCATTGTGTTTGGAAGCTCCAGGAAGTTGCCCAGGGTTCCTCAGCCAGGCCCCCAGACCACTTCCTGCTGTGCAGTTTCCATCAGCACACTTTCCTGGTTGCGATTGCTGTGTCGGGGGCCGGGGGGTGTGCACGTGTGTTCTGGCTGCTAAGTTCACGGTTGACCATGCAAGCATGATTTTCTGAACTCGAATTCACTGCATACTAATTTTGATGGGCTATTTAACTGAGTTCAAATGACATGCTGTCGACGCGCGAAAGTTTGCTTTGATGGGATCCTTTGGGAATGTGGTTCGCGTCATCTTGGTACGTGTGATGCAATTCACCCCCTGCGAGTAGGGATCTGTATGTGTTCTCCTGGGATGTGCAGATCCAAATAATGAAGCGCGTGACGCAGGTGCTTTCCGTGTCCCTGTGTGATAAAGCGGTGTCTCTAAAGTCATTGTGGCCAGCCTAGGCATAAGGTAAGGTTACATCGCTATATATGCCTGTAGGGCATCTGAGCGGAAACTAATAAAAAGCCTGCAACCAGAACCTCATAAACACTGAAAATGTATTAATGAGAAAGGAGCGCATTTAGGATTAGGCATTGTGGCCAGCCTAGGCATAAGGCCCGCCGCTGCCCTGTCCTCATAGCAGAAAGGGAACAGCAGCAGCAGCAGCACATCCTCAAGCCTGCTTCAGTACATTACTGCAGCATCTGTGGGGCAGCAAGGCAACACACAGGCATGCGCGCACACACACATGCGCACGCACACACACAGACACACATGCACATGCGCACACACATACACACACAAATACGCACGAATACATACAGGCGCGCTCAGACACATACAAGCGCACGCACACAAACACATACAGGCGCTTGCGCACATGCACACACATACATACAGGCGCACGTGCACACACACAGACACACACGCACACACAGACACACACACACGTACGCATACATATGCACGCACTCGTTGTGCATCATGATGGGCTTTGCCAATTTTTCAGCGTCGCTAGCGACCCTCCCTCCTTACTTGTCATGACTGCGCCAAAAACAAATTTGACAGCCACGTGTAAATTTTGGGCCTCCACTTTAAGATGCCCCCCCCTTTTATAAAATTCTCAACAAGGGTGCCAATTGACAGGGCTCAAGCTCAGAATACCGATTATACACAAATTATGTGAAATTGCCCCAGAAAAGTCTGGAGCAGCCCCCAAAAATCCTTTGACCCCCCTGGCCCCCCCTCTTTCAACATCCCCCTCAGTTTCGACTGAAATGTAACCAATCAATAGCTCTTAACGTCAGGTTTTTGAACACACAGCTTTACTCGGTTCAACACATGTGGCGCCAGAAAGTTATGATACCTGCAACCTCCTGACTGTACTGATATTGGAAGCACACACAAGCTATTTAATTTTTGACTGCAATTTCTGTTTGATAAACATCCAAGTGTTACGATGAAAGAGCACTTTTGACATGAGCGTTCAAGACCCTTTGCGTGGTGGTATGAACAAAGATTTAAGACTCTCTCAGCACAGGAGCACTAAGGACAGGGGCCTTTAATTGTTTGCGTGGTATGAACAAAAATCCATTACTCTCTTAGCACAGGAGCAACAAAGACAAAGCCCGTAAGCCATTGCGGGGTGGTATCGACAAAGAACACATGCATGGTGGTGGAAGCAAAGGGCTGGAAATGAGATCATGAGGATGCTCCTAATATCAGTCACTCCTTATGTTGGTCTCTCATTTTGATCTCATTGGATGCATCCTACTTTGATCTCCGTAATTGAACGCAGGAGGCTGGAGCGACATGGGTGGATCTTAATGTAGGATGTCCGATAAAAGGTGGGGTGACCTGGTGACCTTAGTCGCTTGGAGCAAAAGAGACTGCTGGGAAATGTGTGGCTTGAAACGTTTCCCTTTACCAATTTTTAATATAAGTGCTTGGGCAGAGAAACTTTACACCCCAATCAAGGTAAAGGAGCCACTTTGGCTGAGGGGACGTGTTGTCGGCATCCTCATCTGCAACTTTAATACCAGGTACCGGCACCTATAGAGCTCCTCCAGTACTTGGGCAAGTCCTAGGGTAAGGTAAGGTTACAACGCTATATATGCCTCAGGGGGCATCTGAGCGGAAGCTTAAAGAAAGCCTGTAACCACATCTAGCTAGACAAAAGGGGAGAAGGTAAGGCGTACACATACACCGCCGACAGCACCTGGTGAAGCAGGACTAGGAGGACCATCAACATCAACACCACAAGCAGGAAATGGACCAACGTCAAGGGAAACAAGAGAAAGAGATGGAATGGTACAAGAAAAGTTTGGGGAGTAAGGCGAGAAGTAGGAAGCCAAAAGGGAGCCTAAGTATGACATAAGAACCAGCATAAAAAGTTTGGTCTGAATCAGAGACATTAAGGACTTAAGCAAGTCCTAATGAGCTCATTTTCTTCCGCAGATCCAATTTGCAAGCATACTTCTGTTTGTCAACTTGTTTTTTGCATGCCAAATCTGGAGCATGCAATGCGGCCCGATGTTTGACTATCAACAAGCACCATCCTAATCGACATGAGGCTCTTACTCTGATTTAGGGTATTGATCCCTTGCCTGCTCCAACCACAATTTGTAAGCCCAGAGTGGTTTAAGCTAGGTCAAGTTGCATGCGTTTTGGGACGCAAACGGTCAATCCAGCTCCTAGGTCCTAGCATCCAAAAATCGCCGGACACTCTGAGAATCCCTGCCAAGAATAGGCCATGGTTTACAAACATCAATCTGAGGCTCCTTGCGTGCCCTCAGTTGCAGGTTTGAAATAAGAAGCAGAGCAGTTAGCTCGCTCTGTGACCTTCCTCTGCGATGTGTGGCAGTCCACTGTTTGCAGACCAGAAAGCTGCACTGTTAAATGACACACCCTCCCAAAAGTGTGTGTGTGTGATTGTGTCAACCGTCCAACATTGTCCCCTGCCTCCCAAAATGTGTATGCATGGCTCCCAAAAGTGTGCGTGTGTGTGATCGTGTCAACCGTCCAACATCGTTCCCTGCCTCCCAAAATGTGTATGCATGACTCCCAAAAGTGTGTGTGTGTGATTGTGTCAACCGTCCAACATCGTTCCCTGCCTAACCCATCATCAGTGGTCAGCCAGGATTTCAGGGACGGCAGATCAATTTACATCCGAATGGATGCTACGCATTTCACTGCAGAAACCAGAGAGGCTTTGTCTTCCCCTTTCTGATAGCCGTGCAAAATGCAACAGATGCGGAGTGTAGCAATGAATTGACGTTGTTTTCTTTCAAGCCGTGGTATTCATCTGATAGTAGCACAAAAATTGCATGTTTTGCAGCGTGTATCTTTCCTCACCCTCGTGTCTCTTTCTTTGTCACAAGGTTGATGCGCGGCTGTTTCCATCGTCTTTGCACCCATTCATCCTCACAACCTCTGCTTAATTAATATGCATACTTGTGTAGTGCACACTTAATTCTCAGCTAGCCCACCTCACCAAATTATCTAGGCAAGCACAAACACTGTGCCGCATTGTCCATCTGTACAGAGGCTTCAAGGCGGGGGATGGGTGCCATCTTACTTCGCAAGCCTCGCTCCCTGGCGAAGCTTGTGAATGGTCTTGTGAAAGAAAGTGAGCTCCCTGTGACTGTGAAGATCCGCACTGGCACAGATAAAGTGAGTGTCTGTTAGTAGCATGGAAATTGCTGCCGAAAAGGCTCCCTTGAAGTGTGGCTGTTTTTCAAGGTGCTGCAAATCATTGGCTGCTCACAGGCCTCTGAACCAAGGTATGGGTATGGGCTGATTCCAATAGAAATATTATAAAACAAAGCTATTTTTCAAAAGAGGTGTAGAGCAATCAAAAATCATGGAAAAAACATGATGAAAGTTCAAACAGAGAGCAGCGCACTCAGAAATGCCCAAAAATTACAAAAGCCTGCAAACTATAATTATTTGGCTGATCTTGCAAAACCCAAAAACTCAGAAATTGTGCTAATCATTAGGGCACCTCACAAAAATGATACACGCAATACAGTAGTAGCAGTACAGTAATGTCATTCAAGGTTGTTCAGTTTGATTTTTTGGGAGCAAGGGTTTGATAAAGTTCGTGAAAGTTCTAGGACACTCGAACTGTTCGAGCAGTTCAACGTGCAATTTTGAAAATGGAGGATTTTGCTGTACCATTTTGAGGTCATACACGTCCAAAACATGCTTGAAATGTCTTGATTACATATAATATATTGTATTTAATCCGTACACAAAAATTAGAACGTTTGACGGCCATCTAAGGCTGTTTCCTGCATTTTTGACTACAATTTTTTACTGAAACTTTCGAGAAAGGGCATAAAGTTTGACGAACTTAAAATAGCTCTCGAACGGCATTTTTAGGGTTCGTTAAAATGCGTGAACTCGAACTTTTGACCGAACCCTGAACTGAACAACCCTGAGTTATGACGATGCTGACAAAGGTGTTTCACTCTAACGTGCCAGGCGAACGTGCACCGTGTTGCTGCTTTTCTTGCACATACTGATACTGACTATGATGTGTCGTTTGAACGTGCCAGGTGAACGTGCACCGTGTTGCTGCTCTTCTTGCACGTACTGGGGCAGCTGCTGTCACAATCCATGGCCGTACAATGGAGCAGCGGTAGGTGGCTTGCTATATGAGTTGTTGATCAAAGGATTCTGTATGTGACAGCCGTACATGGAACAGCAGAAGGTACCTACTGTGGAGACTAATCTTGATTTCATGGCATCGCAATGCGCCTTTATCCTGGAGACTGGTTTCGATTATGATGGCATTGCAATGCACTGTAACGGTATCATGGGCCAGTGGCGGATCGTCTATATGGTAAAAGATTGATAGGTTTTGCTGTGAGGTTTGTGGAATAGATATACAGAATAAATCTCTTTACGTGTCCCTAACCCTTGACTCTGTCGTGAGGCCATGAATTCCTCCTATGCATTAGCACCTCTTGACTCTGTCGTGAGACCATGTTTCCATCTGTGTTCTTCTTAATCCTGAACAATGCCATGAGACCATCCTTTTCCATCCCTAGCCCTTGATACAGAGTTAGTAGAAGTGGTGGACAGGACAACCCTGAATATCATCAAGTGTGTCCGTGTAGAACCAGACAAGGTTTTAGTAAGGCCACACGCGTGTGTTCTGCAAGGGGGAAGCTTGTCGAGAATTGACTCCACGGCCAAGTTGTCTGGCCTTTCCTTTTTTTCTCGTCTTGTCGTTTTTTGCTTGTGTGAGAGGATGTAGAGAGGGAGGAAGCAGTGTCAATTTCGGCAAGAGGTGGGCCCTTGCCAATCGTCACTCAATTGTCATTTGAAGCATCAAAATGGGGAGAATATTTGCAACTGGGACGTTTCCCCAATGCAGTCCTCAATGCTGATGGGTAATAGGTGGACAATTCCTCTGATCACTAGGAATTTCAGGAGGTGCACTCTGACACATGTGCTTGCACATAAACATGCGTACACACACAGCGCTGAACAACAGTTGCAGTCATGGGCTCAAGGCCCATCGACCTTAAAATTGCCCCTCACCTTTTGCATCATCCATCAGTGAAACTCTGGCTAGAGTGAATGCCTCAAATTTGTATTGACGCATGACGGGTGGAAGTTCACTGTAATCGTTCGTGTTCTCAGGTATCGCAAGCCCTCTGATTGGGGCGTTGTACAGGAGGTGGTAGCAGCAAATCCAGAGCTTCCTATTGTAGGTATGTGTCCCTGCCATAATTCCCTGCCACATGTGTCGTGGGTTTGAATTAGAAATGAGAGAAGAAAGGGATCAGAGATATTTGCTCATGCACAAAGGGCACTCAAGAATGTATGTCGTGTGTTGAAACAAAAGGGAGGAAAAGAGGAGGAAATTTTCTCGTGCACGGCTTTACTTTGCCACGATTTTGATTTTGTAATGATTGTGAGGCGTTTTTGCTAGCAACGCTTGCAAACGGTAGCATATTACAGAGCACTGTAATTCCGCAGGGACGCACCCAAGAGAGCTAGCTGTACTTCGCATCCCTGTATGCAGGGAACGGGGACATCCTCACACACTATGAAGCAACTAGGCGGCTGAAAGAGAGTGGGTGGGTGACCTGTCTAATAATCTGAACGAGAGCTAATGGTAATTGATAGGTGCAGTAACGTTGCTCACACGATATATGCCTTTTTTGTGCCACACTAAATCACAAAGTCAAGCTCCAACAGCATTACCACTCAGCACACATATAACCTCCCGTCATCGTAATCTAGGTGCCACGCCATTTTGACGGGAAGGGGTGCCCTAATTAGGCCTTGGATATTTGAAGAGTTCCAGCAGGTACTTGTTGCGTTGTTTGCTCTATGTTTCGGGCAATTGCTGCCCTCAGACAATTGTTTTGAATTAGATGCTTACCCTCGCCAACTGTGTGTAAGAGCATGGATGGTAAAATTGCAGTGCACACACTTTATAACAGGGAAGAAAACATAGTGCATGTGAGCGTAGTTCGGGCTTTTCACAGTCTATTCAGTGAGAACCTTGTGGACCAAAAAAACTACGCAGGCAGTGAAAAACACTCCCCACATTGGATTAAGGAAATGAGTGAGAGCCCTGTGAACCTTCTTATATATATAAGTATTCCCTTCTTTGCCCTTCAGGGCAGGGAGCTTCTTCTGAGTGCTGAAGATCGAGTGGGAATATACAGGCGAGCAGCTTCAAGTCCAGACCCTCTTATTGCTCATTCGTTTGCATTCCTCTCGTCAAATAAAAACCCTGTTGCCATGAACACTCTTGTTCTATCTTGACACCAAATAACACGCTTTTTAATACGTGCAAGCATGTCACACGCATGCACATACACACACGCACACACATACATGCGTGCACACATACACACATACACACACACCGCGTACTCTCCTCATTCGCAGGCGTCTAGTGGTATTAATGAAGGATCAATTTGGAGATGATGCATGGTGTGTATGTGCTTGGGAATGTGCATGAGTCAATGACATCACCACATATTGTAAGGTGTACATTGCTTTGAAGAATCATAGCTAAAAATTGAGAAAGGTAGGAGAATGATGTTATCTCCATACATTTTACTTCTTGCTTTGCTTTGCACGTATTTGCAGGGGCAAAAGGAAGGCCTGGTACTTCCTGCCATGGCACTTCTCCTTTTTTCACCGGTGCGCCTGTTGTGTGTCTGTGTACCTGCATGCAGTGATGTGTGTTGCAATGCAATCAGCGGCTGTGCATGCATCACAAAGTGTGTGCTAACCAAAACACGCAAGCCTTGTTCTAGTGGGAAGGAAGGTGCTGGCATTTAAATGGAGTGCTCCTACTTCCCACCTGTCCGTAGAACATGCATGAACATTTTGCACCCTTTTGCTTCACATCTATCTTTACATCGTTACAGACGTGCAAATGTGTGTAACATCTTCACGATGTTTTTGCCTGCATGCATTTTGCGCACACAGGTACAGACCCTTACCCAAGGACGTGTATGGCGCAGCCTCTTTGGAGTACCCTTTGATGATTACAAGGAAAGATACAGCAGGGGTCAACGAGGTCTTAGACGAGATCGTCCCCCTGGAGCGATTGCTGAGGTATGCAGTAAAGAGGTTCAGCTGTGTTAAGCATTTAATTTGTTGAAGGCAGTGATAGTCACTTGCCATATCGAGTGAGGAAAGAAATCTAAAGCACAATCAATATAGCAGAGAAAAAGGCCTGAGTGAGGAAATGCTTTTACATCTCTTGTATGCAGGTGTGCAAACGAAACGGCACATAGCGAGATTGCAGAGAAGCTGTGGGACGCAAGCTCAGATGCAGATGCTGTGCAAGCGCTTAGAACTTTGGCTGAATCTGACCAGCTTAGGGTTTGGGAGGAAGAGGAGAGAGAGAATTGTGATAGCCGCGATGGCCGTGATCGGTCTACAAGAGGAAGCAGTGATGATGGTGTTGAGGGATAATTTAGTATAATTTTATAGTTTGTATCAATTATGGGGCTTTTCACTTACTAGTGGAGGAGTCTTACAAGGTTTTACAAAAGGCCTTCAGTCAAGAAGTGTGACTGCTATAGCGGAGGAGTCTTACGGTACTCTGGTCTTCTATCTCTTTACCCTTACTTAGAGTGGAGATTTGCTGCAGTTCCTTTCTTTTTTTGTGAATGGCTAAGCAGTGAAAAAAGTAAAAGTCTACGCTGATAAACACCAGCGTGCAATCAGGAAAGGCAAGAGAAACAACAGAGACTAATGAGGATCCAGCGCGTTGTTAGCCATGCAATCCGGCCTGCGTCTAGCCCTCCTGAAGCCAGCCTGTACCAGTAACCCCCCCATCAGATCCCCTATTATCAGTGTTGTCATTGTTGAATTGTGTTTTGTGATCTTGTTGAATCTTTTTATTGCATGGCAGTGTAGTGCAGTAGCTAATTGGTGCACTTTGTGCAGAGGGATGCCCAGGTTAAGTAAAGGAGTTATGGTGCAATGATTTTTAATTGTGCCTCCGACTCCAAGGAGTACAACATCAAGTGCAAATTTGTTGTTTTGTGAGATGCCTCGGAGGCTCCTAGTTTGTAGACGCTGGATGAAAGGTAGATGTTGGTTGTACGCTTTATCTAATGTCTGTTGCAGGTTATTTCCTAAGCTCGCTCCTATATATACACAAGAAGGGGCTGCCTAGGATGCCATATAAATAACAACATGCAGAAACTCTCAACTGTCAACCAACCAACTGCTCTGTCACATGATTCGTCGCTGCCACTGTCTTTTATCTGGACGTGACAGTGGAATTGCAGCACTGAATAAGAAAGGAAAAGAAAAACTATGCAGGCAGCAAAACACTCCCTGCATCAATCAAGCTTGAAAGGAAAAGGAAACATATTGGCCCGAAGTGCCGTGAGTCTCCCCCACCAAAGGAAAAAGAAAACTAGTGGGGAACTGGAGGGTGGCCGGCAGCCCCCTGCTCCAGACCCAGACCTTGAGAACAGTTAGTTTCTTCAAGTGCGCGTCTTGTAGTCAGTTTGTGCGCATAATGCACAGTTAGCATGCAAATTAAGGGCAGTCTTGTGGGCTTTCTGTGAATTGAGGCCAAGCTCTTTTAGATGATGCAAAGCGTTAGAGGTACAGATTGATCCTCCCACACCAAGAAGGATGGTGTGAAGTGTAACCTTTTTAGCTTTTAAGCGTTTGCGTAAACTCCCGTGCTGTTTGTTAGAGGCCTCCAGCTGGTGTCCAGGCCTAGTGTCCTCACAATACTTCACTTCTATGGTGTGTTTCGCTCTTATTAGCGTAAAGTTCGTGAGCTCTGCGCAGTTGTCCATGAGATATAGCATACTGCACCTGCCTGTTGCAAGTGGGGAGTGGAAGGTGGTTTATATTTCGTAGGTAAGGGAGTAATCAAAATAGCATCAGGGCGACTGGAATTAAGCCTGTCTCTGACAGATTAACGAGCATCAAACAGCCAAGTGGGTAATGTCCTATTACTAGCGTGCTCGGGAGTTTGAAGGTTTTGTTGGGCAAAACGATAGTGCTGCCAGCATCCATATGAACTATACAATCTGTCAAGAAATTATAGAATTTGAGATCGTCGGTTAGTTATGCTTCCCTGACAATCCCAGAGAATTTAAGAATGATTGCGGTGAGTGGGACACTGTACAGACATTATGCCAATTTGCTACGTTCCTTGGTCCAGGACGTATGTACCCACAACAAGATCCCGGACACACAATTTGGTTTTATCCTGGCAGAAGCACGCTGCACCTGCTGTTTATCCTGCGACACTTCAAAGATGCAGCAGATAAGATGCAGAGGGGCTCATCTCGGCTGTACACAGCCTTCATTAAATGTCAAACAAGCATATGACTCCATTCCCAGAAGCAAACTGTGGGACCACCTCCGTAAGAACCAAATGCCCATCCACATCCTGTCCATCCTCAAAAACTTGTATGATGCTGATGCAAACACGCTAGTGGATGGGGATGAATCAGAAACTGAAAAACATGCTGTTTGCTGATGACCTTTCCCTCCCTTCCAATGAACATGCGGATTTGCAAACCATGCTAAACAAGCTGAGGGTTTTCGTTGAAAGGAAGTCTCTCACTGTCAACACACAGAAGTCAATGGTAATGTGCCTCATCTCTACCTCTGAAAATCTGCCTCCTCTGTGCTTTGACGGTGTACTGCTCCCCTACACAGACTCATTCAAATATTTGGGCATGGTGCGCGACAAGCAGATCAATCTGAACCGCGGCTGACGCAACGGTTCACCCATTCACGGCAGGCACGTTCAGAGTCAAAAGAGTTTGTTCAGAAACATAACCTTCTAACAGGTTGCACGTGCACATATGGCTTCTCAAGACTTACGCAATTCCTGCTGGTATGTATGCGAGTCAGATTTGGGCCACTCCTTACTTACAACAAGGCAAAGAGATGGACAGTCCCCTACAGGAATGGCTGTTGGCAGTGTTGAAAAGGATGTAGGGGGTCAGAGAAAAAAGCCTTCATGGTGTGTCACGCGCGAGTGTGGATTGAAACCTCTACGGTACATTTGGTTTTGCGTGGCAATGCGGCTGTACATTTCTTTGACTAAATCCAACAGCTACACAATGAAAAAGGTCTTACATGCTGACATGCAGCAGAGCACACGTTCCAATGATTGCTGGTCAACCCGAATTCTTTCTGCCATGGATGGTCTGACACAATCGTTTATCATCAAACAGAAGCTGCAAATTTGTGAGCCCATTGATCTCAGCCGTTTTGTTGTAGACCTCAGGGAGAGACCTTTGGAGTACTGGACACCGTATTCTGACACGCATCCGAGAGAACACAACAGCAAACGCTCTACTTATCACCAATGGTGTGCTCTTCCTACAAAAAGGGCTCTGGCCACTCATTCGCCTGACATCCTTTCCATACATGTTTCTCAACCTGCCTCGTGATGTCGTTCATTCACACTAAATTTCATTTCGTGTTCACACCCTACGTTTTGAGACAGCGACACGGAATCAAAGTAATTCCACCATCTGTGACCTGTGTGACACTGATGATGTCCAAGATGAGCAGCATGTTCTTTTCCAAACCCCACGTGATTTCTCTCCGCAGAAAATATACATCTCTGTTACCCCCATAACAGGAGCCCACGATGTGTGTACTTTTTTAAAAAGCCAAAACAATAACAGCTTTATTTCTTCTCCATGAACTAATCGCTTTTTATGAGCAGGCCAGCAGTCGCAATTCTTACTGAAGGCCCTTTTTTGTAAACCTTGTAAACCTTGTTCGAGTTTATGTCTGAGTAGTATTTTTTCTCAAGATGTTTGGGGTCCAAATACCTGCCTCTTCCTTCAACGGGCATGATTAACACACCATCTGGACGGCTTTGATGTCTGGGAAGTTTTGTTGTAATGGGCAGTGCAGCCGTGAAAGTGTCTGTCGGCAAAGTCCATTTAGGTTCGTATACTGCAATACAACTCCGCGCTGTCAGGCACTAAAAATGGAACTGTTCACATCCTCAGGAAATTCAAGGCGCGTCATTTTTGGCTTTTGACACCAAGTATGGGAAAAAAAGGGTGAGATGACCAGCCGTACGTAACGCACACACCAAGCTTGGGCTTTGGCTGCTTCTGGTCTTCATTAGATGTGGCAGCATTAGACAAGGCCCTGAAGCATGTGTGTGTGCGCTGTGTGTGTGAGCTGGATACAATGGTTACAGGTTAAGCCGTCAGTCAAAAAGTGCGACTGCTAGGCTGCGCATGTAATCACTGTTGAAATGTGAGGTTACGGGAGGCAAAGGTTACGGGAGTTTGATCAGGCAGAAAGCAAAGCAGGCAACATAGCTTCAGCACTTGACGAGGACCTGCAAATGATCAGACTTAAAAGTAAGTGCCAGCATGAAACGAACGTACACAAAGCGGGGTTTACAGGGATGGGGCACCTACGCAGTTTGACTAGAAGCATATCTTCCTGTATTACGATAATATCCTGCCTATACACACATCTCAGGCCTAACACAATTGATCCAGATATTTGTTGTAGATGCGCATGTTGAGTGTAAGCACCTTGTATATTTGCAAAAGCGGGCCAAAATTATTTTTGTGACAATGCTGAAGCTCACAAAGCTCACATGAGCAGTGGCAGCAGCGACACGATGCAAGGCTGCATGCATACATGCATGAGCTATAACACCTTTTTAGATGCGAAAACGGACCTACGCTCTAAATACATTAGCAATGACACGATACGACTCTGGCTTATCTTGTTGGTCTGTGAGAAAGCTGGTCAACCAACCTTATGAGGACGGTGGCAGCAAGGGTATTGGCAGCAGCAACACGATCTAAGGCAGTGTGCTCGGTCACATGGTGCTGGGGCACGGCTGATGACATCTGGGGGTGGGCAGATGCCAGCTGGGCCATGATCTGGGAGTGAGATCGCCGTACCTGTGTGTGGACGGAGGACAGATGGAGACATTTGCGGCACAGGGGATTGCATGTCAGGGTGTGTGGATGGTAAGTTCCTTGGAGGAAGTACAGAGGAATCACACAGCTGAAGCAAGGGTTGGCATTCTGGAACTAATACACAAGCTTCTGCCAGGACTTGTTTAATGAACAGCGCAATCAAGATGTCCAGGACACTTTTAGGCTGTCCTTTGCTTGACCTTGCCAAGTATGGAAGGCCTGATATGAAACTGCAAGATTTAAAGACGGGTGGTTGGGGTAACACAGATGAGAGCAGGTGCAGGAAGTTTAAGGAAAACCATTCGATTGAAGGCTGCCATTTGGTGTTAAGGTGCAAACAGGAGAGGTAGAATGTATCAGAAAATGCGGAATGTAATGAGAGCCACTTGAAAGGGCAAAAGGGGAGATGAGGCTCCCAGCATCGGCGTCTTGGTCACAAGCAGCAAAAACGAGATAGCGATCCTACTCAACCATTTTGCATGATTTATACATGCACTTTGATGCTTCCCACGTGCTGCATGTGGCCTAACTGTGTTCCATCAACCTACCACGATAAATTATTGGGCAACGCCATGACCTTCCAATATGCAAGCTAAAGTGCTGACGCTATGACCAAAACATACAATGCACACTGCAAGGCGTTGCAGTGCTTGCGATGTTACTGCGTATGGATCTGTAATGTCACTGGAATGGCCACTGTACCGCAAATATGCTGATATAGGCATCCACGTATGTACAGAAGCCTGCACAAACACCTACCTAAGCACACCTACGCGCACAAGCATGCACACCTAAGCACAGGACATCTGCACCACCTACCATGGCAAAGGACTCCATGGCCAAAGCCAGCAGGTGCTCAGGGGGCATTTTGTCAGCCGAGCCGACAGCTTCCAAGTACTGGCCTGCGTGGAGCACAGAAATGGTGCACTTCAGCTCAAGTAAACTCACAGTGTCATTCAGGCGCACGTGATGACATTCTGGATGGTCCTCAATGGTCCAATCGATGGTCCAATTGATGGTCCAATCGATGGTCCAATTGATGGTCCAATCGATGGTCTAATTGATGGTCCAATCGATGGTCCAATTGATGGTCCAATCGATGGTCCAATTAATGGTTCAACTTATGGTCCAATCGATGGTCCAATCGATGGTCCAATCGATGGTCCAATCGATGGTCCAATCCTCGATGGTCCAATCGTGATGAGATTCTAATTGGTCCAACAAACCCCTCAGTGGCAGTCTCTAGCTTAAATACAGATAAGCGTCCAGGACAGGCAAGAAGCTCCTTTTTCCGGTTCGAGTTTTCTTTACGCCTCTTTTCTTTATTGACGAGGGGAATGCTTTCACTAATATATAGGAATTGGCCAGTACCATATACTTATATACGGTGTATCTAAAGGTATTTTAGCAGGGAAATCACCATATGTTCAATCATACACGGTGCAAATAATATGCGTTCTGGCCGACCCTAAAAGTGACATCAGTAGACAACAAGCCATGCTTTCTCTCACCATATCCCATGGGCTCCGGACGGACAAGGGGTAGGGTGTGGAAGGCTGCAAACCTTTGATCAAAGCGCTCTTGCTGTGTGTTGAATGTGAGCACTGGATCTGGGACGACACCTGCATAACACGAAAAAGACGTAGCTTGAGTTTGGTACCCACTGCCGGGCATAATGGCAACCTCTGTAAGGTATGTTGCTGAGGGTTTGCAGATTTGAAATAACAATACAACAATATGACTAGCGAAGGTAATAGCGCAAAAGTATTAGATAAGGTGTTGATGCAAAACTATTCGCAATATGACTAGCTAAGGTGGTGGCGCAAAAGTATCCAAATTACAGCAGCGAGAAGATGTTCGGTGAATAAAGGTGGTTGGTAGCTGACCTGCGTACTTTTGTTAATATAATTGCCTTTTATCGATCAATTTAGTCGCTTTTTTCAGATCAATATAATCGTTTTTCACTGATCAGAACAAGGCAGCCAAAGCGGCAAACACTTTTCCTTCATAATCACATCAATCCCAAGGCATCAAGATGGAACCGTGCTGACACCCATTCCCGCCCTGACCCTTTCCACCCTCCCAAAAGTTTTGAGTACCCCTCACCCTACTTACAAACATGTGCACATGCACATGCACACACAGACACACGCACACGCACACACACGTACATGCGCAGATACACACAGAGGTCCTATAGCAACACGTCCCTACCTGCCACTTTGAGGGCAAGCTGCAAGCGCACCATGCCCAAGCACATGGCACCAAGGAGTTCTGCACGCACAGCGTCCATAATCAGGCCCGCCTGCAGGTCAGCAAGTATGCAGTTTAATCAGTTTGTTCTGAATCAAAGTTTCTGGTGAAATACGTATCATAGTAAGTGCAAGCTCTGCACGCACAGCGTCCATAATCAGCCCACCTGCAGGTCAGCAAGTATGCAGTTTAATCAGTTTGTTCTGAATCAAAGTTTCTGGTGGAATACGTCTCATTCTTAGCAAGTGCAAGCTCCACACGCACAGCATCCATAATCAGGACCACCTGCAGGTCAGCAAGTATGCAGTTTAATCAGTTTGTTCTGAATCAAAGTTTCTGGTGGAATACGTATCATTCTTAGCAAGTGCAAGCTCCGCACGCACA
>Ga0307942_1000955_pt1 | contig 22096 bp, 15 predicted proteins | sample OrgLakmetagen175_FD_201846 | JGI IMG/M metagenome (GOLD analysis project Ga0307942, IMG submission 201846) | Saline water microbial communities from Organic Lake, Antarctica - #175 | ecosystem: Environmental > Aquatic > Non-marine Saline and Alkaline > Saline | place: Antarctica: Organic Lake... | reverse complement strand
TCTAGCTTCTTTTTCTGGTGTCTTGTTCAGTCTGGCCTCTTTCTCTTCTTGAAGCTGCCTTTTTTTGCTATAGCTCAACTGCCCTCGCTGGCGGATATAGCTGTGTAACCCTTACCCCTTACCCCTTATCCTCAGAGGCAAGAGCACAGGATGTTTCTACTTTTTTGCACCAGAACAACAACAATATTTTTTCTGCATTAATTGATGTTTTTTATGAGCAGGCTAGCAGTCGCACGCTTTGACTGAAGGCCTTTCCTTGCAAACCTTGTAACCTACTCTAGAGAACCATTGGAGGGGATCATGTTCATTTTGTTGCTGGTCGAGCCCTAGGCAAAATAAACCACCAGCCTTATATGTATGGCGGTCATCCCCTTGGTAAACCTTAAAATACAGCTACAATGCAAAAGGATTAGGGGAAAAGTGAAAAGTAAAGGGCTAATATTTGGAGGGTCTACAACACATGGCTTCTTTTCACAATTACTGGCAATCACAATGGTTAAAACAGTAACCTGTAAAATTGAATGCAGGTTCTGACATAAGAGTCATTTTATCAATCAAACTTTGCAAAAGCAACACAGAAATCTCAGAGCAAACAAACAAAGCTGCAAATACGTAGTATCAACTAAATGTGGCGCTATGGTTCGGAACTGCTCACATGTACATACAAGAGGCACCCTTTCTTTCCCTTCATTGGGCGCAATGATACAAAGGCAGGAAAGGGCCTCATTTTCGCTACTTTACACAGCCTCAATGCCGCAAAATCCCAGTGAATGTTTCCCACTACGCATAAACGTTGACTCCCTTTGCTTCAAGGTGCAAGTGGTGCTTCACGCCTTATAGTTGCATTGCTGCCTTTTGTCTGACCTTTATGCTCTGAAGCCACGGAAGCTCTGCAGGTACTGACTCTGAGTGGCTGCAAGCAGAGGGGAAGCAAAAGGAAAGGCATGGGTGACCTGATTCGCAATTCATCTTTATGATGCAAAATGAAGGCAAACAAAGTGACTGGTTCCAATTGCTTTTAGTGTTCGCAATCCCTTTAGTGGCTAACTTGAAATTAATTGGGTGCGGTCCTGATCTCTCCATCAACCTCCTAAATTTTGTTTGTTGCCCGATTCTTCACATACTTTCCACAAGTGAAATAGGCAAGTCACCTTGAGAACCTGCACGCTATGCTTTTTTCACGCCTGCCTCACTTCAAATTGCCACTGTGGCAACAACGTGCTCACGTGGAGAAGACGGGTTGCAGTCGATCAGGGAAAAGGCTTTTTGTATTTCAAACCCTGCACTGAGTTCTGCTGCGAACAACAATATGATTATCAAAACCCTTGCAACACATCAGACTAGAAATCAGGTCAGCCTTAACATGCCAGAATGTGCAGTTGATGATGACCCCTAGGATGCACATCTGGGGTCATACACCTTTTATACATTTGCAAGCACTTCTGTATTAAAAACGATTCTGAGGTCCAGGTTTTGAGATGGGGATAATATTGTGTCAATTTTGCCAGAAAGGTGGCATGGGCTTAGGAGTGCCTCAGGTCTTAAATTTATGGTCGACAAGGCATAGACCCATAAATACAAAAATGGGGACTAAACTTGCCCCCTTGGCAAGAATCAGTGTGGGGCAAGGTTCAGTATGTGGGCCTGATTCAGTGTGGGGCAAAATTCAGTGTGTGGGCCTTGTAGTGAGGCAAGATTCAGTGTGTGGGCCTCTTTGCTGGACGAACATGGTGTATTTGTGAAGACCCTTGAAGCGGACTGTCTGGTCACCAACTGATTGTCAGGGGCTCTTTGGTTTGCTCCCCAGGGATGCCCTGCTAAGTTTTATGGTCTGAAATGCTGAGGGTGGGCCATGGTGGGCAATGACAGCTGAGATCTTGAAGATCTTGCGCACCAGCCTGTTTGATTAAGCAAGAAGTGCTCACCTCAAGATGTGTGCTTCCTTGCAAATGTTGGCTATGCATCACGTCAAAAGCCTTGGCATTTCACAATTACCTTGCAAAGCAGGGTCAAAGAGGGTCGAAACCCCCCAAACCCTGATAACCAGACCCCAAACCTTCATCAATACATCTGCTGAGTTCTCTGCATGCAGAAGAACTCCAATTCTTGCAGGCGAGTGACTTGTGTGATGCACCTTGCAAAAAACTGCATGATTCCCTTGCTTGTCCATCTTTTTAATCTGTGTTTTCAGGGCATGTTTATTTTGTGTTAGTCTTTGAGCTGAGATTCAGTGAGTTTGAGGTCAACCAGTTCTTCGACGGGCAGAGCTGTCCCCTCTTCCTTTTCTCGGTCCTGAACAAGGGCATTGGCGTGACGGGGATTGCGAAGGACAGCTGCTGCCCCAAACAATGAGCATATGCTGCTTGTAATACAGGCCTTTCTGGTGGCGGTTGTAGAAGGCGTCGCAGGCCTAGGTGGTGCGAGGAGGCCTTGCTGGTCAGGTGGAATGTGTAGGAGGTTTTGCTGGCCTGCTGGCCTGGATGGCTCTAGAGGCCCAGCTGGCCAGGATGGTCTTAGAATCCTTGCTGGCCTGGGTGGTTTTGAAACTTTTTGGAGTGGTGTGGAAAAAGGCCTTGCTGGCTTTTTGGCTCCTCAGAGACCTTGCTGGCTTGTTGGGTGCAACTGCGCTTGCAGCCCATGTAGTTTGAAAAGTTGCAGAGTCTGCAGAGATGGCACTCGTCTGACATTCCAGTAATTCCTGTCTCCCATGCTTTGGTGTAAACTGGGGGGGCCTTCTGTGCAGCCAATGCCTGCACGCTGCAGTCTGTCATTTGTGCCTAGGCCATTTGCGTTGGCCTGCTGGGTTGGTGCAGTTTCTGGATATGTTTCATGGACAAAGTGAGCGAACTTGGTCTGGCATATGCGTATTTTTCCACTTGAAGCTGCGAGCTTGTGTTGTTTACGTGCATAATGTTTAGGGTAGTTCCCAGTTGGACTCGACAATATGCACATTCTTCTTCCCTTGTGCATCTCTCTCTGAAAGTTGTAACACTTCTTCTCCTTTCCATTCTGAGGGCCCTAATTGGAAGTTTGAGTTGCTGCCGAGGAGTTGTCATGGGCTGCTGCCCCAGGAAGTGCTGCTGAGCACAGACATTCACTTTCTAGTTTGGGTGCAGGTGGTAAGCACGGTCTCTTGCAGCTTTTGTTACTAAGCGCTTAACATGACTGGTGTTTGCCTGTATTCCTGCTCCATACTAAACAAGCCGCAACAGAACAGTTTTTTTTCCATAACCGGACTCACATCCCCCCTGGAAAAAACTTCAATTTTCCAACCCCCCCCCCTAGAAGTATTAAAATAACAGTTATTCTCTCGGGCCTACAGTTTGTCAGAGGTAGGCAGTCAGATTCTTGCATTCAGCCAAACAATTGATGTTGCAGGCCTGGCTTTGTCACTTCACGCCCTAAAACCACCACAAACTGAAGAAAATCTTTACACTGTTTTTTACACCAACCGCCCCTCAAAAATGATAATACATCATTATACATCAAACGACCATTTTGAGTAGTTTGATCACCGCCCCCTTCAAAAAACTTTAGTTAAGGGCGGTGTAAGAAAGGTACGGGTACCCTGACATTTTTTTGGTGCACTTTGGGGAGGAGCTTGGATCCCTACTTTCTGGCAGGGAATTCTTCTCTGCACACCTGGGCACTTCCAACCACACCGATATCTAGGCAGGTCTTGAATACTGAAAGCTATTTCCTGTGTTTGTGCATTTGCTCAAGCAGAAACGACCTAACAAAAAATGATAAGAAATCCCAACATTACAAAGAAGCTACTAGATTACGAACAGCATTATACTTTGCAGCAAGTTTCTGTGCTCCAGGGTAATATTTATGGTTCAAGACAAGGAGTTGCACCTGCTGTCTGTCCTACAGAATGTGAGGGTCGCTTGTTATCATGGCAACTTGCATAAGGTAGACATCTCATTTTTAGCAGTGCAGCTCAGTAGGCGTACTTAAGTGCAATTGTTTTTTTGTGCAGCACAGGTTGACAATCTCTTTTTATAGGGCGGTTCAAGCATTTTGCTCAAAACTCACGTGTACAGGACGAGTAGATGCCTCAGCAAAATCAAGCAAGGAGGAGTAGGAGGAAGACATTGACGGAGGGTTTTGGAAGCTGCTCATCTTGTAAGGTGTCTGTGGCAAGGAAGTGGAGGATGCATATCGCAGCTGCATTGCGTTCCCACCCCTTGGAGATGGGCTGAAGCAAAAGCCGCTGAGCTGCAGTTGACCCTGTGCAGTGCAGTGTAGTGTTTGAAGAGTTGGCTTTGTGTCTCTGTTACAGTTGTAGTTGCCATGTAGCTGTGAAGGCTGCTAATGGAGCAAAATGTGTAGGGTTGGCCAGTTCAAAATGTAGTAAATATAGCTCCTCCACCCTCAGTAATCCGATGCTTAATTTTTGAAATCTGTACAAGCACAGTATACCGTTTTATAATGTTAACCACTTGCAAGAGTGAGTTGTGAGGGCCTTAGAGTGGGCCTCCTTTACGAAAATTCCCTGCCTGCTACATCTCACAATGCAAACAAAGAACTGTTTTACCAAGCCTTACATTAAGATGTTGTGTGTGCATCTGAGTGGGATCTATTATTGGATCACGGTAGTCCAGCCTGCTTTTCCTATAGCTTTTTTGTACTTTATTGTGTTGCCCTGCTTCTATATAAAATGTTGTGTGAGAAATTATTCAGGAGAGTTACCTGTTTAAGTGTGCAGCAGGATTTGTGCAGCGGCATCTTAAGCGATGTGCACCAGCAATTAAAACAATGCACAGCAAACAACGCACAGTGTCTGCACACAAACTTATCCTTAGATGACCCTACCAGAACTTTGTTCAAGAGTACGACTTTTTAAAGATGCTTGATACAGAACATCACCGTCATGTATGCTGCACGGCAAAGCAAGCACACTGGCATATCAAAATAAAAAAACTTGAGACCTCCCATTGTGCAGGTACAACAACTGCTGGGCTTTACACTTGATAGAAACAAGCCACGACACGCCAAACATTCACTTCCCTCTTAGTTCTGGGTACCTAGGCAAGCTCGCTTACCATGGAGCATGCGTGAGGAAGGGCTGCCTCAGGAGAGGTAGACTGTGAGAATTGGCACAAGCTGGAGGAATGCTCGTTCCCAGAAGCCTCATTTGAATCACTGCTGCCATTGGGTTTCACTGTAAACAAAGCAGTGGGGCTCTGCAGGAAGAGTATGAAGAGCAGGCGCACAAGGCGCTGAGCGTGTTGGAGCATGACAGGAAATCATCAAGCAATCAAGCGCAGCAAGGAAAATCCACCGCCATGTTTCAGACATTGCTTCTTACTAAAATAGCTCAAACTGCTACCTACATGACTTGTCGTGAGTGCACAGCAAAAATAAGCTGGTTGACTAAAAGTGAGATGCGTAGGGTTACACAAACGCTTCATGCAACCAGACAAGTAACAGAATACAGAATGTTGATTTTACATTATTCACCTATCCAACACATACCTGTGGCATGCTCCTGTTTGCCCAGCCCTGCAAGAAGCGGCTGCTGCTCTCATCAGCATACTCCAACAAGCTCACACCACTGCTGCAACTCCCATAGCTTGTATCGATGCCTAAGGCCTGCTGGCTCATTGAATGGCCAGAAGAGGAATTGCGGCAAAGCTTGCGTGCCTGTCCGAATCCTGTTGCAAGAGCAGTTTGCTGAAGGTTGTGGTACTGCTGCTGCTCCTGCTGCTCCTGCTGCTGCAGGAGGTGCTGCTGCTGTAGAGAGGTTGAAGGGGCTGCTGTACTGCTGCTGCTGCTGCTGCTGTTGCTCAACCCTGCCTTGCTGCCGTTCAAGGTGGTGCTGGAGGGCAGAACTGGCCCCCGATCCAAGGAGCCCCCCCTGCCATCAGCTGCTACTCCCCCTTCCTGCAGGTGTGATGCAAGCCAAGACAGCATGTTGCCAGAATGAGTGCAGGCTTACAATACCCTCACTTGCTCGACAGCCCCTCTGAATTTTGGATACCCACCCCCTACAAACACACAAGCACACACTTTTTATTTCTTCCTTGCTGGCATGTATTCCCCTACCATCAGCACAAGGGCTGCGCTTGCATCCAATCTAGACCACCTAACAACACACATACCTCCTCAGCCACAGCCATGAGCACGGAGCCACCACATGAAGGATAACTCCCACTGCTTCCATACCGCTGTTGCTGCTGCTGCTGCTGCTGCTGCTGCTGCTCCGCACCAGTGAAAGACAGGTCCTCCATCCTCCTGCCACCCTCCCCACTCGATCTGCCTCCAAATGACGAGGGGGGGATCTCACACCTGGCATCTGCAACTTTGCCAGCGTTGCCATACAATGAGCTGATGGCAGTCATGTTGGCATGGCTAAAGGGGGTCCCAAGAAGGCTCAAGCTCCCAGTCTGCTGCTCAGAAGTGTGGGACATGCTGTCGTCCATGCTACAACGGCTTGGACCCTCACTACCCCCATTGCTGCTGCCAGTATAGTGTGCTCTGTTGCCACTCCTGAAACCACTCTCCTGTGGCGTGTAAAAAGAAAAGGAAAACTTTGAAATTACATCACTGATATAAAACCCTGTCGTGCGTGCTCGGCAGGTGAGCCACTGAGCTGTGCCGATTTAACAACCAAAATTAGATTTGAGCAGTAGTCACACGTGTAAGAGGAGGTAAGCCTGCTGAAGCTCATGCATTCGAGCAATCAATTCAAGTATCCCTGTGGCCCTTTCCTATTTACAAAAGTCATAGGCGCCTTTTCGCACCGTCTATTTCCCTAACACTAGACAAACAAGGCAAAAGTAGGAGAGGGCATACGTGCTGCGGAAAGAAAGGAAAACAGTGCACAAGGGGTGCATATGCAATGCCGTTGCAGCCCTGCATGTATGGGTTGGTATTTTTAAGTTGGCGCACTTTCAAATCACGATGAAAACTTTCTGACTTGTAAAGCTGAGATGAAATTAAGGTTGTGGAGGTATAGAGAAGTCACAGAGACCACCTGTCCTGTGGTCTTCAATGGGCTTTAAATAGCCTTTTTACACCTTTTTGAAAAACATGTCGGACTTTACAAAAGATTAAAGATAAGAAGATAAGTGACAAGCCCCAAGCAAAATAGCCCAAAACGCCCCCTGGGGGAGAAATGACCGGAAGCACTTAAAGGCCCTTGTGGAAGCGCTTAAAGGCCCTAGTGGAAGGGGGGAACAAAAAGAGACTTTACAACCCCCCATTCACAGGAAGTCAAGTGCAAGAGGCAGAATACATATTGAGGCACATGAGATCACCAAATTGCACACACAGCTGCTGGCTTTGGGTTTCGGAGCTCAGCATTGAGTGCAGGGTCCTCTGCGAACCCTGAGGCCGTTATAGTGGCCAACACATAACAGTGTCGTTGGATTAAATAAAATTGCTTTCAATCCCTCTTATACCGGCGACCTCACCTCAAGCAAGAGGCTACTCTTGTGAGAAGATGAGCGGTCAATGCCACGGTGGACCTGAATTACATATTTCACACATGCACAAGTGTGAATAAATGTCACAGCGACCCAACACTTGTTGCTGCGTAGTGCATGCAGTGCACAATTGAGGTGAAGCGCACAATCCACTTTTTTTAAGGATGAACACTTCAGATGATGCACGCTATAAATAGCAAGTTTGCACTCACAACCCAGAAACCTTAACGATTCCTTGTACGCCTTGAGTAGTACGCACCACCTGAATAAAAACACATGCCCATCGGACCTACCTTTCCTTCACACTCTACAGTTGAAACTCTGTTTTTGCCGGCCCGCACACGTGCCTCTGCCTGGACGAGACATCTGGGCAAGATGTCAGACATACTTCGGTGCAAAGCGGTGTTCACTATTTTTTGGGGGGATGCTCCTGTGTCAAGGGAGCTGGGGGGGGACATGTTGATGGGAAGCGACGTGATGTCTGGCCCGGGTTTGCTGGCGCAGCTGCTGAATGGGCACGGTGGGGCAGTGTTGGAGCAACTGGAAGCAGGCACACAGCCCTGCAAGTTGTACCAATTGTGGAACATAGATGAATCGTCTAGGATGATGAGGACATCACCCGGTGCGTTTGCACCCACTTACAAAGCGTGCGTTACGGGTACAGACAACTATTCGATACTATGGACGTGCTGAGCAGTACGTCTGATCAAATTCCTGCTGCATCAGGATATCAGGAGGACCAATCAATCTGCTTGCATGCAGGCTGAATCTGGAAATGAGAGAGGGAGCGAAATTGGCACGAACAAAGGTCACATAAGCATTCCTGAGATCAGAAATTATGGTAGGTTCAGTGTTACGCGCTTATCATGTCGGCACAGGCGGGAAGAGGCAGTGCCATGCCTGCTTTGATTTGGTCACACAAACATACAGTGCGGACGCTCAAAACTGGTGCCGTATGCGTTCACATGCCAAAACAACCTAGAACAAGAGGCACGTGCAACCTGAGCCAATGACGCAGATCTCAGGCGAATGTGTTTACGCTTAATATCAAACCTATTATGCATACGCACCTGTGCCATCTCCCCCCTGCTGGCTCCAAGGGGCTGTGCTCTGTCTACATCCTGAACATCCTTAAGGGGATATGAACAGAGGAGGAATGAGTGCGTGCGTGTGGTTGTGTGTGCTCAACTGTGCAGGCGTGCTTGCAGGCGTGTGTGTGTACGTGTGTGCGTGTGTGTGCATGTGTGTGTGTATGTGTGTGTGAGAGAGATGTGAGAGTGTGTGCGTGTGAGTCTGTGTATGCGTGTGCATGTGTGTATGTGTGTGTATGTGTTCACATGTGCGTGTGTGTGTGCCTGTGTGAGTGTGCACGTGTGTGCGCGTGCTCGTGTATGCACGTGTGCAAGCGCGTGCGTGCGTGTGTGTGTTTGTGTGCGTGTGCGTGCGTGCGTGTGCGTGCGTGCGTGTGCGCGTGCACGTGCGTGTGTGTGTCTGTGTGTGTGCATGTGTGTGTGAGGTCTGTGTGTGTTCGTGTGTGTGTTTGTGTAGGGGGGGGGGAGGGGGAAATGGGGGGAAAGCATGCCCATCAGTTTGCACTCTGCGTACCTGGAGATATCCGGGGTCCAATGCCCAAGGAGAGCTGTGTGTGTGTGTGTGAGTGTGTGAGTGTGTGTGCGTGTGTGTATGTGTGTGTGAGTGAGTGTGAGTGTGTGTGTGTGTGTGTGTGTGTGTGTGTGTGTGTGTGTGTGTGTGTGTGTGCGTGCGTGTGCGCGCGCGCATGTGTTCAGTCACGTGAAAAATGTCAGACCAGCTAGCTTAAAAGAATCGAGTTCTTGCCTCGCCGTAGCTATTGTACGCATGGACTGACAACTCGGATGATGGCAACGGCCTTGCGTGCGTCTGGTCCAAGGTTGTCTTGCCGTCCGTTATCGGTCCATCAGCTGAGCAATTCAACTGAAAATATTGGTAGTATGTAACTAAGACACTCGGAACACAAATTGCTCGAGAAAAACGGAATCCGATAATCGGAAATGTTATGAGATTCTTTTATATTATCTAATAAGTGAATGCCTTGTTTATTCGGGTCGAAAAGCTGCACTCTCATTTAAATCGTCAGGATCACGAAATGTTATATAAAACAACGCATTTCTCGGTACAAGGGTCTCAGGTTTGCGTGAGCCGGCGGCCTAGTATGTCAGATGTCAGCATACCAAAAGATGTGTAAAGAGCCCAGCTTTCCAGCGCAAGATTCATCGAACATTGGTTTTCATAGTTGGGGACGCTAGATAGATGCATCTGAGCGGAGGACGACTTACTTGAGCTACGCTTGCAGGTTTTCAGCCAGTATGCAAAATGCAAACTTAAAGTAACTTAAGAGTATGGAATCAAACGCAAAAAGAATTGTGCAAAACAGTACAGGGACGAGCGAGATATCGAGATATCACACCCAACAGGCGGACCCTCACTTTTTACATTAATGTTTGCCATGTGTGGGGACTGTGGCCAGATAGGTATACGTGCAAATACAAATATAAAAAAGAAAAGTATTGCTGATAATTTGAGGTCATTCCGGTTCGTTTCCTGGCCAATTGTCCTAGTGCACTCAGGATTAATGCCGCCAATTACTTTGTTCACGTTCGCTATATGCCAATTATGGCTTTTCACCTCAAAACAAATACCATAACATTGCGTTTGTAGGAATATGCTTCGTTTATTATGGGGTAAGGACCACTCAAGGTCCCCAAAAATTGTCATAGAGCTCCTCCCTTCCTCAGATCAGCAGATCACCTGATAGACTCTCTGACCTTTGACCTTGGAGATAGTCCTCAGGCTACTATCAAAGTAATAGCCGTAATCTCAAGACCTTCTGGCTACTGAATTAAACCCTCCTAGCTAACCCTACAGACATTGCCCTCCACCAACAAATAAACAGAGTGGATGATGGCCATGATAGATCTATTTTTTGCAGCGTTTGTCTCACAATAGCCAGCAAAAAAACTTAGTAACAGGCAGTTGTCATGGCAGCAAGAAGATAAAGAAAAAGAGCGCAGGTAGTGTAAACACAACCAACATGGAGTAGAAGAGGATGTTGTTTTGTGTTCTGCAACACCCGATGGATGCAGAGACTCACAACATCCCACTTGGAGAATAAGAGAAGTTTTCCAGTGGGGATCAGGAGTGTTGCTTTTGTGGGGGATGTATTCAATGTCTCGTCTCATCTGTATGATTTTGGTTGCAGATCTGATTGCATGTAGGTTTTTCATGAATGCTGTGGCACGTAGGCCAGTAACTCCGAGGCTGTGGAGTGGTTTTCTTGTGTGGCAACTGTAAATGGTGCCTGTTGTTCCTAGTAGGATGGTGTGGAGGGTTTTGTTAAGCAAGGCATTACCAGCTTGTGTTACTATATTGGCGCATTTACAACGGGTGGATTAACGGATATTGGATTAATGAAAAAGCATTAATTCACTTTTGCATTTACAACAGGTGGATTAACGGACGGGTTTAATGAATAAATGCGGATTAATTTGCATTTATCTCTATCCAGTAGGGGGGATCGATAGAGGATAAATGGTGTGGATTAATGACATAAAGTGGCGTTGACCACTGTATAAAACGCCTTTCAATCTATGTAAAGTTTGAGTACATGGCCCTGGAATCTCGACCAAATTGAGCCTCTGGCTCAACTTTGACCGCCCAAACATCCGCTGACTTCCTGCAGCCTGATTAATGGTTTTTTATACATTGCTATGCTGGTTGGAGAAAAGGCAGCGAGAAGGGGGTGAGCAAATGTGGCGGAAATCAAGCTGCATTGTAAATGTGCCTGGATTAATGCTCGGATTAATGGTGTTCATTAATCTGGCCCAGGATTAATCGCCAAGTAATCCAGAATTGTTGTAAATGCGCCATAATTAATGGTGCATTTACAACAATTTTGGATTACCAAGGTAATTGATAGTTAATCCAGGGGCGGATAAAATGAACATCATAAATCCAAGCATTCGTGCATGCTTACAATGCAGCTCAATTTTTACCACATTTGCTCACCCCCTTCTCTCTGCCTTCTCTCCGAGGTCGTCCCCACGCCAAACTCACCCCAAACATTGCCAATAAGTATTCTTTCAAAATTTTCTAGCAGGCCACCACTGAGCCTTTTGCCTGCTTTTTTGTAGACGTGTGAAGAAAAGGTCAAGCTATCTAACGCAACATTCAGGTTCCAGAATGGTGAAGTGCATGGGGAGATGTGGCTAACTTGGCACTTGTTGGCCGAAAAGGGGGGGGGGGGAGACGACCCTGACCAGCATAACAGGGAGGTAAAAACCATTAATAATCAGGCTGCAGGAAGTCGGAAGAGCGGATGCTTGGATGGTGGATGGTCAACGCCACTTTACGTTATAAATCTCACCATTGATCCTTAATCGCCCCCCCCCACTGGATTAAACTAATCCACGTTAATTCATTAATCCAGCTATCAATCTACTCGTTGTAAATGTAAAATTGGATTAATGCATTTTCATCAGAATCCACCCGTTGTAAATGCGCCATATTACTGTGATCAATTAATAAAAGGTGATTAAATTTAAAGTAATCATTAGGGGGGGGTGATTAATGATTAATTCATTCATGATTAATTCCTGGATGGCAGTCAGTTAAACGTTCCAATTGTTTAATTCAGGCTGGGAAAGCTCCAGTTGAAGAGGGAATGGCGTCCGTCGCAAATGTCAGGTGCCTAATTCAGGGGTGATAATCCAAACGTGATTAATGCGAATTAATCACTCTGTTTTAAACGCACTGCAAGTGCAAGACACAGGAACAAACCGGTTGCTATAACAGTCAAACAAAAAAAGATAAGATCTCCTGCAAGACAAATCCTAGAGATGAGGCCAAAGAAATAATTATGGCCAGGGCAAGGCTGTCACACTATGGCAGGAAATAAAATGGCAGGCAGAATTCAAGCAAGGAGTCACGTAGCTACAACCCGCAAATGGCGTTCTCAAAATGCACCTTAGTTGATCATCAATTACCTTAATCAAGGTATAAGTAATTGGAATTTATATGGAGCATTTTACCTAATCATTGCCACCCGATGGATTAACCTGTCAGTCAATGAACATGCGCATAACTTGCATGGCAAACAGATCAAATGAAGGCGCTTTGGACTACCTACGTGATCAGTATCTCTCTTAGCACGCCCAGCAGGACCCAAATTTGGTGCAAAGGGAGACGAGGCAACGTTCTCGATTCGCGTCACTTTCAGCGTTGCTTGTAACGCTTCCGCCCACTAGTCTGCATTAGGCTTCTAAATGTAATATTTCCAGTTGCACAGTCTGAAATGTTGCAAAAAGTGGAGAACATGTCCCTAAATGTGGCGTGCCCACATGCAAAACCATGTCAATTGTTCAGTGTCACCACTCATGAACCCGGTAGGTTGATACCCGTCTGTACCTGTGTATGTATTAGCGCGTGCATGCCTGTGTGTGCTTTTGTTTATGCATAAACCATATGGGTGGCATGTGTTGTGCATGTAGCTGCCCTTCCTACGCTTCTTTCTTCATCCTTATTGTACCTTGTACCTTCTATTGACGGTCAAATTGGCAGGCGTCAGTTGGTAGGCTGACCTTCCAGCCAGTTAATAACTCCTCGTCACTTATTATCAGTACATGCTCTGTACTTGTAAGAGAGTCTTGGCCGGGAGAGTGTTAAACGCAAGCTGAAACACAAATGAATCACATTTATTTTGCTCAATTTACGTCATGACCTGTACTGCATAGGGTGCCTGGAACCCGGCGTGGGTGGCATGCGCGTGGTTAGGCGCCCAGCCATGGCCATACCCACTGCCTACCACTGTCAGCGCCTTTGCTGGCCACAAAAGGGCCAACAGCAAGGGCCAACATAGAACCAGTCTGTTGGCAATCATGCTCCGGGGCATTAGCCGCCCCGCTCGCTCTACGTCACCTTCATTGAACGAAAAACGTTGAGGCGAGCTGTCATTCACATAGAGGGTGGCTGAGGCACTGGGCAACCTTTTTGACTTGCCTAGGTTGTAACGATACAATTCCTAATCTTACATCTCGAGTATGTTTTATAGCGCGCTGCTACATTGGTAATCGAAGCTTTGGTCTGGTGCTCTTCACATCGTGAGGCCCCCAGTTCGAACTTGGGCGCACGCGTTCTCAGGTCATAATCGTCTTAAAGTGCTGTTCTTGCAAGCAATCACGTAAAAACCTTACACCTAAAACCTGGTTGTGATGAAGCTTTCGAGGATGCAAGCACATGAGGGTGGGACGAATGTAACGATACAATTCCTAATCTTACATTCTGAGTATGCCTTTAAAAAAGTGCTGTCATATAGGCTGAGCTGTAAACCTAACATAAAAAGTGGGTGTCCGCCAGTGTTGGATGTGATATCTTGATATCTCGCTCGCCCCTGCAACGTTTGGCGTAATTCTTTTTGCATTTGGTTCCATACTTTAAGTTACTTTAAGTTTGCATTTTGCATAATCTGATTTGCTGCCCTCTGAGGGGCGAAAACCTGCAAGCGCAGCTTAAGCAAGACACCCTCCGCTCAGTTGCATCTATCTAACGTCCCCAACTTTGAAAACCAATGTTCGATGAATAGTGCGTTGGAAAGCTGGGCTCTTTACACATCTCTTGGGATGCTGATCGTGGTGTGGCACTTGGGGGTGAACTTTGAATTGGCAGTTTCCCTGCCTGGTTCATGCAAAATCCATCATTACTGAATATAACTATATAATTAGCTGGATCACGATCGTTGATTTGAATTAGCTCGGTTAGGAAAGGAAAGCACGCACGCAATTTAATTATTTCCACGTTAATTCTTCTTGACACACTCATCTCTAACAATGGCTCTCCACGCGACCGGCCTGAAAGTGGGCATGGCAATTGTTCTGTTTTTCCAGCTGGCTGGCTGGGTGGTGAGTGTGTGCACCGTGCATGCGTGACGGGAGCATTGGAGGAGGAGGAGGAGGAGACAGTATTTCTGTGCAAGCAGCGGAGACTGCAAGCCAGCTGGCACACGTTGTGCCTAACTTTCTTTACCTCTGCGCCTCCTCCTCCTGTGCAGGTTTCGCTAGGAGGCACAGCCCACGCCACAAACGAGTGTCGTGAGGACACTTCAGAGTGGAATGCAGGAGGAGGAATAAGCGAGGCGGGCCATTTGCAGCCCTTCCCTTCCAGCGGTGAAGGAGACAGCCGTGCCTATGACTGCGGTAGGGCAAGCTGGGTCTGTGGGTGCCTGTGGAATTCGTTCGCAGGGCTTGTTTCGTGTATGCACTGGTTTGACCCGCTTTTTGCGGTTTGCAAACGGAGTCTTTTGCCCTCTCGCACTGTGTATGCGTGGCTAGCTAAGCTCATGGTTTCCATTGCTCCACCTGCTCGCAGGAACCCACTTCTCCCTAGACTGGTGGATTATCGCGTTCCAGGTACGGGCGGGTGAAGAAGCAGAACACAGTAGAGCTTAGCACTGCACAACGTGTCCAGACCTGCGACCTAATGGACTCTGCGACCTTAATGGACTTTTTCCATTCAAACGAATCCAAGGACTACCGTATAATCGCGAAAACAAAGAACCTTACCGCCCAATATGGACCCCTCTCTCCCCACCGCACCGCAGTTCTTCATGGTAATCTTCGGCTACCTGGCTGTTTTCGTGGAGTTCTTCCACACCAAGTACACGTAAGTCTGAGGCGATGCTGCTTGCTTGCTGCAAATACAATGAGTTTGACTTTCCTAAACGTTAAGCCTGCGTTAACCTGTGCCATTACATGCATCACGATTGAGGGTGTTTCCTGAATTGGTTTACTGAGAAGGTCTTCTCGCTAGGGATCAGTAAAGCTTCACTTGGATGTTAATCATTACAATTTGTTGGGTCATGTGAAATGAGGTAGTGAATTCGTCTCTTCAAACTCTCTCAACAAACATCAAGGTTGAGGGACAGGTATGATCGGTATGTTTGTCTGTACAATGAACGACAAGATAAGAGTTTACATAAAGCCGTCAGTCAACAAGTGCGACTGCTAGGCTACAAGATAAGGCAGCCAGTGAATCCCTAGCGTCTCTTTCTGTAAACAAATGGAGCCTCTGCACTCTTGCACTGCATGGAATCCACACCAACTCAACAAGGATGTGACATCGCCATCGTGTTCGCGCAGGACCATGTCCCTATTCGCTATTGCAACAACTCTGTTCACCGTCTACACTAGCATCTACGTCAAGCTTGCCTACAAGTGAGTAACGACAACTTTGGCCAATTGCAACAAATGAAGTGGTGCAGCTTCCTTGCCCTGTTCAATCCTTTGCAAGCCAGCCAACGAGTTGCTTTATTAGCCGTTCAACCTTAAATAAAGCCAAGCCTTGTTAATGCTGTGCACAGCTTCTCTGGTGGCTCCCACGACAAAAACACCGTTGCCCAGGGTTACAAGACAGCAGCTGCAGGTGAGTCCAAATTTACCAGACCACCGACAATAATACTTCGTTTTATCGTCAATTTACATCCAGTAAAACTGTGCTAACATACGCCAAACCAGGAGGGTACCCAAATATGTAGGGCTGGCCAGGACCATAAATGGGATATCTGTATAGTCACGGCATATATTCTGTTTAATATACTGCTGCTAGGAATATTGTGAGATAACAATTATTTATTAGGGCAAGGTGCTTTTCTGAGGTTGCCCCGATCGACCTCTGCTTCAGGATATAAGCATTATAAATGTTACATGGCAAAAATGCAATGTCGAATTCGGGGCAGGGGTACTGGGAATGCCTGCGAGTGGGAGGCACTCACACAGGGGAAAAAGAGAATAAATCTGTCGCTCCATACCTGCTTCAAGTTTCCTCCCGGTTTTTGCTCTCAGTGTTGGGAGCAAGTTATTATATGACTCCGACATAATTTAAATGGGGTCAATCGATGGCCTGGTTGAGTTTTGGCATATTTTTTCCCACTTGACATTTGGGCATTTTTTCCAACTATGCTTTCCCATTCAGTCCATGACCCCCAACTCACACCAGAGTTGCGGCCAAACAAACGATGATTTATGAATTACAGAGGGTGCGGATTGGTGGACTGTGTGAAGAATGGTGTCTGTTTTGCATATAATCTCCCCAACCAATCTGCTGAAAGAACACAAAGAAATCAGCCATCCGATGCATGTCTCATGTCACGGAATGGTGGAGTGGGTGCAGAGATATGCGCAAAATTAAGTGAGACAGTTTGGCTGGCAGGGGCGTGAGTTTTTCACGGGGGCGACCTATACTGTATAAGACCGTAAGTCGTAGAAATTCCAGAAATGTGCTGTTAGAAAATTGGAAAGCAGTACGGCATGTATACCAAACCCTACTGCGCTCGGACTGGTTCTCAAATTCGCAAATTTCCATCACTTTCAAGGGACCTCGCAAAACCTCAATGCTCACAACTTAATTATTCTCATATGTTGGCACCTTGCAAAAGTAGGCCTCGCAATACTAACAGCGCAGTAGGGTACGTACAGGGATGTGTCATACGGTCATATGTTCAGTACGGTAAAATACCTGAGGGGGTCATCTGAGGAATTGACTTTTTGATGCAAACCATGTTCAAATAATATAACTAGGTGGTCCACAAAGGCAGAATGGCCCTCCCCAATGGCCTGGGCAGAATCTCAGTACACATTTTGGCACTGAGACTTCACGTTTTGGGCCACAGCACCCTAACTAGGGCTTCTTTCAACTCAAAACACGACAATAGTACTTCTTACATGTTGAGGAGTCGTTTAAAATGCTGCAAACCAGATTTGGTGGAACTTGGTTTTCCACCCTTTTTGGCACCCCTTTTGCTGTTTTTTTCAAGGGAAATGGGCCAAAATGGGGTGTCTGGCCAAGTACTGCTCCGTTTTGCCCCATTTTTGTCGCAATGATATTCTTTATTGAATTGTAGACAATTCATATAAGAATAACACAAATCAGGTCAGTTGGTGGTGAGATATGACAGAATGATGGTGAAAAATAGGGTTCATGCCACAGGCAATTAGACGTGTGCCCCAGACTGGGCAGTTTTCAAACTCAGGTGTTCTACCTCTGGGTGCCATGCTTTGAATCTGCCCGGTCCGGGGCCCACGTTCAATTCACGCTTTAAAACACCAGGAATGTGTCATACGGTCATTTGGGACGTTCAATATGGTAAAATACGCGTTAAATACGAAATACGCGCATAATACGATCGTATTTTTAAGCAATTTTGGGAGTGCTTATTTTTGACCCAATATGGACCCGATCCGCCCCAGAATCGCCCTAAACGTGTCCAATTTTCCCCCATTGTATTATATGTAATTATTGCATTATATAATAGCTTTGCAACACCTTGCTGAAAGTCAGGACAGCCATTCCTCTCAGGAGAGTTCTTGCCCAAAAGCCGGAAGTATCCAGGACCCTTAACTAGATATATCTAAGCACCCCTGCACACTCAGTTTGTGGCGGGAGTGCCCAGGTGGGCAGGGTGGAAATCCCTGCCAGAAAATGGATTCCAAAAGCTCCCCTCTGGTGCCAGCAACTTACCAGGGGTGTTTGCAATAATATTGCAGACGTTTTGGTGAAGGTCCCGGGGTAGTATGGGTCCAGGTCCGGTTGTGGACCCCCCTTTTGGCAGGGAAATTGGCGAAGCTATGGAAAAAATGCACAGCCCAAGTCGGGGCAAACCGATTTCTGCGATGAATATAAATCTTTAAAACTATGCAGTGAGACCCTCTGAAACAGCGGTACAAATTGTACGAATTTTAACCGCTTAAGTCTGCAGGTGAGGCTTCACAGACTTTGAGTGTGTTTGGCACACTATTTGCTGGTCCCATTTAAACAAATATTTGAGACCTGTGAGTATTGCACGGATTTGGATTCACCTCAGCTGACGCTGCCACCACGGCCCAGCCCCAGCATTCCAGACCATAAAACTTGACAGGGTATGCCTTGTGAGCATACTGAAGGATTCCCGACACTCAGGTGATGGCCAGAAAGCGTGTTTCCAGGGTTTCAGAAATGCACCATTTTTGCCCAGCAAACAGGCCCACGCACTAAGTCCTTTAGGGGCAAATTTCCACCCCTTTTTTTTGCTTTGACGGGCATGGTTTGACCCTAAACCTATTTGGCAACAAAAGAATTGGTGAATTTCGGACTAAAACCCGCATTTCTACACCCATACCACCTTTTTGGCAGGGAAACGGCACATATCCAGCCCCTCACTCTCACCCTTGACCCCAAACTCATTAATTTCTATGCAGAAGTGTTACATTTATGTATAGAAACCTTTGGGTGACCTCAAATGTGCATTCAGGAAAGGGGCATCAATTTCCCCTTTTTGGGTGGGGCTTGGCTGGGCTGACAGAAAGCTGAAAGGCTGTTTTTGGGGGCGGAAAGGCCAAAAATTGGCAAATTTTGCAATTATATAATACGGCCCGATTAGTTTGATACGGTAAAATACGCGTTATATACGATACGGCGTATAACACGAATACGCCGTATGACACATCGCTGGGTACGTATATATTCACCGTACTCAGACAGTTCTGGCCAACCCTAAAAATATGATAATTTAATAGCTACTGTTTGTAAATCACAAGTTGGACCCCTCTAAACCACACCCTACAACTCTGGTGTGAAATTGAGGATGTGAAATGGAGCCAAAGAAGCTCCAGCCAAAATTTCTTGCACGTAATGCTCACAAATTTGTACCAAAACCCACCCAGGCCATAGATTGGCTCCACCTTTATAATTAAGCTATATGTAACCCCGTAACTCTGGGAGCAAAAACCAGGCTGAACTCGCAGCAGGTATGGAGCAACACCCCGTAACTCTGGGAGCAAAAAATCGGGCTGAAACTCGCAGCAGGTATAGAGCAACATATTTCTGTCTTCTTCCCCTGTGTCCCTTGTGTGAGTGCCTCCCACTAGCCGGCATTCCCAGTACCCCTGCCCCAAATTCGACTTAACAGCACTGTTATATAGCAATACTAATGCTTATGTCCTGAAGCAGAGGTCCCGACGGGGCAGCTTCAGAAATGTACCTTGCCAAAGTGGGTGCAAAATACACGCCGGGCCCAACCCCCCAGAATGCGGAATTCCAGCAAATGTCAATGGTTTAGATAAAACATCAAGTATCTTGCCTTCAGATGAGGTATAGGGGCTTTTAATTGGGTGGATAGCTTATTGGCACTTTTGGGGGTGACTTTGGCGTGGGGACGACCATCTGTGTTGCTCAGCTTACCGTATGTACGTTCATGGATCCACCGCCCCCCCTGAAAAATAAATATTTCATGGTCAAATTGTGCAACCGCCCCCCCTAAAAATAAATATTGTTCAATTTTGCGCTGCAACCGCCCCCCCCTCGCTGGAACTTGCCGACGGGTGCAACGGGTGCAGGCAGGGCTGGGGGTGCAGGGGCAGGCGGAGCTGGGGCTGGGGGGTTAGGGAGTGCAGGGGAGGTGGGCGCAGGTAATCCTGACCACTCATCGCTCGCACTGCTCAAAAACGTTAATTTCCGCCACCGTCCCTCAACCCTTTAGAAATATTTAAGCTGCCACCCCATCACCACCCTCACCAAAAAACAATAATTTGGCGCGCGGTGATATACTCATTGCTCAAAAACGTTAATTTCCGCCACCGTCCCTCAACCCTTTAGAAATATTTAAACTGCCACCCCATCACCGCCCTCACCAAAAAACAATAATTTGGCGTGCGGTGATATACTGTTTGTACGGTATGCATCAAGTCGTCAAGGCAAGTTATTGGCGGAACCCAGTGTTAAGGTGCACGTGCATAGATCCCAGCCAAACGCCTAGAAACACCTTTTCTTCCATCTGAACTTTCTTGTCCCCCTCCTTGTGTTGCTTATCGTGCATCCTGTGAATTTAGAATGGCATTGCAAGTTTCTGTTCACTAAAAACACAGCCCACGTCCATGGTCTGTCTTAATTGGTGTATAGTTACTTGTGATTGGGCACTGTGTCCAAAAAAGCTATGCTCTTAACTCTCTTGCTACAGCCTGCGATAACAATTTTTTTCCTTTCGTGCCTTGCTCTACCCATTGCACATTTACCAGGTGGCATCATTGTATGTGTATGCAACTATGTCTTCATGTTCCTCTTTGGCTCTGGCGAGGAGGCAAGCGAGGAGAAGACTAGTGCCTAAGCCTCAAGCTACCAAACTAACTAAACAGGGTCAAGATTCAGAAAGAGGGGGACCTCGTACATAAATAAAACGAAATATTCGTACTGAATGATGCTACATAAAGTGATATACTTTTGTACGTGTGTCTAGTTTGTACTCTCTGTCAAAGCGGCATCTGAGTGGCTGAGTGATCAATTTAAAGCACACAACACTTTCTTTCATGCATTTGGCAGATCAGCTGCTGACTGGTCGATGAGTCACAATTAAGGTTGAGTTAAATCGCTATTTATGTCTCGGGGAGCAAATCTGAGCGAAAGCTTGGAAAAGCCTTTAAGTTTGGTTTAGTTTGGATTACAAGGGCCTTCAGCCTGGCATGGCTGCGCAGCCTATAGGTCCCAACATATAAATCAATCAAAAAGATCGACTGCTGCACTAATGAAATTGTTAGTTAGTTTAGTTTGGATTACAAAGGCCTCCAGCCTGGCATGGCTGCTCAACCTATAGGTCCCGACAAATAAATTAATCAAAAAGATCGACAGCTGCACTAATAAAATTTTAAACTTCTGAGTTACATTGAAAAACAAAACCTTTGATATCACCTTCAGAAATATTATCAAATAAGTGGAGGAACTGGTGCCGTAAATGTTCGGTACCGATACATGAAGAGATGACGTGCTTCTCATCTTGAATATAATCCCCGTTTTCACACAAATTGCAAACATGTGCACTCCTGTCCGGACTCCTGCCATATAAACCAGTTTCGCACTTCAACCCATGTCCTCGAATCCTGCACCGAGCTACGTTCCTCATGACACTTTTGCTCAGAGCCATCTTCAAATACTCCGGCAAGACAAATGGTGCACGAGCGTCAGAAACCGGTCTCTCAGGCAGAGCAAACCAGTTGTGGTAAGCCACAGACTTTTTTAAACAAGAGCAAGGATCTTGACCATGTGCCTCTCTCCAAACTGCCTGATGCCTGAATCTCAAGTCTATGCGCAAATTAGAATTATTCAGCTTCCTGCATTGAAATAAGTCACTTCTGTATACAGTGCCATTCTGCAAATCACCAAAATCATCCTTCATCTGTCTAGTCCAACAATTAGAAGCACCAGAATTCCCAAGGGAAATATCTGCTTTCATAACATCGCGTAAAGTATTGCTGTTTGAATCAACCATCCTGTTCCAAAATTTGACAGCTGACCTGAACCAGTAAAACTGCAAGGGTTCCTGCACGCATTCTCGAAGCACACACCAGTTTGCAGAAGTAGATTTATTTCCCAAAATTCTCTTTAAAAACGCCATGTGTGCGACCTGCAAAGGGTTGCTGAAACCATTGTCATGCTTTAGAAATTGCGTCGACCAAATCTGACTGGCATACATGCCAGCTGACAATGCATATGTCTTGAAAAGCCACAATATCGCATGAGGCCTGTCAGAAATCCTCTTTTCAATACCAAACTCTTTCACTCTACGTAAAGCTGCATTAAAAGGCCTCAAAGCATGGGTCGCAGCATGGTGT
>Ga0307942_1000954_pt1 | contig 22109 bp, 20 predicted proteins | sample OrgLakmetagen175_FD_201846 | JGI IMG/M metagenome (GOLD analysis project Ga0307942, IMG submission 201846) | Saline water microbial communities from Organic Lake, Antarctica - #175 | ecosystem: Environmental > Aquatic > Non-marine Saline and Alkaline > Saline | place: Antarctica: Organic Lake... | reverse complement strand
ACGACTGTACCACGTCCTTCGTGTCATCCTTGCGCAGGGGCCATGCTAATCTTCTCTGTATCGTTCCAATTTTAACATATGTCCCGAAGGACGTGGTACAGTCGTGCCCACTGGGGTGAGGGGGTAGCATTGTGTTCCGAGCATGGAAGTAAGTGTGGGGGGGGGGGGCGAGAAGCTGTTGTGTGCTGGTCAGCTTGAAACCTAACCCAAATGGCGCATTTACAACGGGTAGATTAACGGATTAATGGATTAATGAAAAAGCATTAATCCACTTTTGCAACGGGTGGATTAACGGACGGGTTAATGAATTTCCGCGGATTAATCCCTGCCCAGGGGGGGAGGGTCGATAGGACCGTAAACAGTGTGGATTAATAAAATAAAGTGGCGGTTGATTGTCTACAAGATCTTACAGGCAGCTGACGAAGCCAGAAAAGACCCTCAAAGTCCTTCCGTCAGTTAATTCAGGAAGGCAATAAACAGGTATTTCTTTTCAGAAATTTGGGTATCAAGTCTTTTTACGGACAGTTTAATCGCAGCGTACATCAGCTAAAATGGCGAACGTAGGTGGCCCCGGAGACACGGAGCTGTTCTCGCAAGTTCTACGGGTGCGTGAATCCAGCCTCGCTTGCATGCGCGGGTTAACCGCGTGACCCGCGTGTTCTCCCCCCTTCTTTGTGGCCTCCCCTCTTCTGCTCCCACCTGCTGGCTGTCCATCTCACCTTTGTTTGTGCTCAATCCCCTCGCAACTGCAGGCCCAGACCAAAAACTTTTTTGTAGATTTAAGTGAGTGCCTGCTTGAGCCGTTTTTGCACATTGTCCTTGAAACTCACACACTCCCCACTATCTTGGTATCGCAGAGGAAAATGTCAGAGGTAGGGCACACATCTTGGTGGTTGGGTTTACCCATTTTCTCTGCGGGCTTGGCTTGGGCTTGGCTTGCGTTGCGTTGAACCAAAGTTCACACCATGAACTTTCTTGGGCTAAGTTCTCCTTTTCTTATCCACCATGTGCAGGGAGGTACTTGAAAGTAGCTGAGAAAGGAAAGTACCGGGCAAAGAGGTAGGGGCCGGGTGCTCTTTGAACCGCCGAGCTGTAAATGCACACAATCTCCTTAACAGCTTGCTACGTGCCCTGTTTTGCACACAGTTCCATCGTTGTCCCAGCAAGTGGGGTGCCGCAGGTAACATGTCTACCGCCTTCTCAAGTTGAGGGTGCCAAGGCAGCAAATCATCATTGCCTGAAAACAATTGAAGACACAGCTCCACAAACTGTTTAAGTGATGAGCACGCCTGCGTGCATGCATGACAAAAGAAAGGATTTTTAATGTTATGAAGCTGTTGCTGGAATTGTTAGTGCAACATCTTCAGTGTATATCAAATCGTGCATATTTGACACACTTGCACACACACACACACACACACACACACACACACACACACACACACACACATACACACACGCGCACACAACACACACACACACACACACTTACACGCACACACACAACACAAACACACACACTTTCACACACACACACACACACACACAACAAACACAAACACACACGCACAACTTGCATACACATACAACACAATCATGCTCTCACAGTTCCTGACCCTCATGCGCTTCTACCTAGACGAGGCTGAAGCAGGACGCATTGCGCAGCCCCAGGACCTGATTGTGGAGAGTAAGATTTTTTCCTTCAACGCCGGCAGCAATGACAGGGGGCAGTTCCTCCGGATTTTTGAAAGGGGGGGCGGCTTCCCCACTGGCGGAAGCTCACTGATGATCCCTAATGGCCTGAACAACGCGTACTTGCGCATGTTTGCGGAGTGCTTACAGAAAATTACGGAGCAGCTTGGAGACGAGGTGGGTGTGTGGCTGTGGAAGGCTTTCGCCATGCGTTGGATGAAAGTAGGGGGTGAATGTCTTATCGCTGGACTGCAAGGGCACTCGTAGTCGTTGGCTTTTTTCGTTTCAACAGTCATAGTCATTAATTCTCGTTTATTGGAGTGCTGAGGTTTTGGAAGCTGCAACAAAACGGCAGAATGGAGGATGCCGTGTCTTGCACTTTAATGCACCAAAAATGCAATGCTAGGCCGACTTCTACAGCAATGCCTGCAATAAGACTTTGTTGTGTCTTGATAAGACACAATATAAACATGCTCATCAGACAAGACACATACAGGCACTCACAGCACTTCTACCTGAAAATGCTAGGCCGACTTCCATAGCAATTGCAATCATACTTCTTGGTGTGCTGATAGACAAGATATAGCAATTGCAATCATATTTCTTGGTGTCCTGATAAGACACGATATAGGCACCTCCATTGACGTCAGACAAGACACATGCAGGCGCGCACAGCGCACAGCTGGACACGGGTGCGCTGTGGGGTCTTATTGCAAGCCTTTGCATGAGTGACTGGTGGACCGGATTCTGGCAGAAGTCCCCCAAAACTTAAGAAAAGATAAAAGAAAAGAAAAGACTTCGCTGGTAGTGATCCTTCAAAGCTGTACAGTTGGCTGCTCACTCGCCAAACCTGCCAGAAACAGAAAAAAGAAAAAACTACGCAGGCAGTGTAACACTACTCCCCACGTTAATTAAGGAAAAGGAGCCACTTTGGTTTCGGGCACCGTAAAACTCCTCCACCAAAAGAAATACACACGGCTCTAGCCCTTCACCTCACGCCTCTTTCTGCAATTCTTTGCGTCGCAGCCCAGGAGGTCCTTCGCTTTTCTAGTCTGTTCTCTTGCACACTAGTGTTCTGAGTATAGGGTATGTATACACACAGTGAATGACTGGGGTTGGCCATAACCGCATGTATACACCGTATATGACCGTATATTTGGTGATTTCCCTGCCAAATATGCCATATATACACCGTACATTCATGGTTCTGGCCAAACCTATGAATGACACGTTATGCTTGACCTGTCTGACCCTTAGACGTTTTCCTCCTGTCCGCGTAAGACGCCCTTGCTTGCCACAAAGGTGTTTCTTTTACCCCAAAGTCGTCCAACCCAAGATTCCTGATGACGTTGGTTGCGTCCCAGCCAGCAACCTCAGGTCGTGATCGTGTGTGAAACATCTTTTGAGTAAGCAGGGTCACGATCATGTGTTAAACACCTTGGAGTAAGCAGGGGCAAATTTCAATATTGGTGTTCAGCAGGCAAGGCGTCCACGACTGGTGTCTGGTTTCTTAACTCTGCACGCAAATTCGCAGCTTCATGTTCTCCGGTGCTGCCAGTTGTTTTGTACACCGGCTTAAAAAAACAGTGTTGACTTGTTGAAACATTGTAAAAAAATTGTGAGAAATGTTTGTTGTAGCACCTGGCTCACTCGTTTTCGAAACTGGTTGTATGTGTCTGTGCGTGTGCGTGCGTGTGTCCTCCTGAAGCCCTTTTACACACAAACACACATATATGCATACATGCACTTGCACAAATGTACACAGACACGCGCACACACAACACACACAAACACACACACAAAAACACACACTCCTCGCAGGGGTACGACTTTTCTCAAAACGCCGGGCCATCTGTGATGCCCATCCTTGCCTCCTCCTCTCCAGATGCCATCAACCTGGAGACCAAGGAAACTGGGCCTGTGCTCAGTGTGGGCAGCAAGTACGTTACTTTTTATATCGTGTGCTGCTGCACCCACCGCCTGTACCGTCTTCTTTAATACCGTTCGTTCACGATCACTTCGGAAATTAAATAATTATTGGCCAGAAAACGAAAATTTTTATTAATTCTTGGAGGAACTGACTTCGAAGTGATAAGTTGGTTATTTTAGTGGTTTTGAGGGTGAAGATCGAAATGCCTCCAAGCGCGCCAGTATGAACCCCCTGGCCGGGTTCTTGAAGCCCCTGTCCCCAGCCTCAGCCACAGCCACAGCTTCAACCTCTTCAACAAACAGCAGTAGCAGTGCACAGGCAGGATTCACAGGGGGCTCTCGAACTTAAAAACTAATTCCTGACAGGGCCCTCCCGAAGTGCCCTCGAACTCAAAAATTATTCCCCAGACCCCCTCACAAACTGAAATCGAAAATTTAATTAATTTTTTGAAAGTGTGGTTACGAAACGATCGTGAACGCATGGTATACCTCGTTTGCTTTGCTGTTACCGGACAAGGCCTGTATTGGTGTGGAAACCATGCGTTGCTTTTTGAGTGATCTGTGTTTGCGTCTCTAGAATGACCAGGTCTGCTACCGTTGCTCTGTTACCATCATTGACCTTGTAAGTGAAGAGTTAGCGCTCACTCTCTCTCTCTCTTTCTCTCTCTTCTCTCTCTCTCTCTCTCTCTCTCTCTCTCTGTCTCTCTCTCTCTCTCTCTTTTTCTCTCTCTCTCTCTCTCTCCCTCTCTCTCTCTCTCTCTCTCTCTCTCTTTCTCTCTCTCTCTCTCTCTCTCTCTCTTTCTCCATGAACACTATGATGGTTGCACAGTCATGAACCATAAATACCCGCAGACCAGGAACAATCTGCACGCTAATTGAACATTAGCACGCTAATTGAACGCTAGCATCATTCCCAGCTTCTCGTCCTAGTACCCTACCGGCTCCAACCCAAATGCCTGCCAAATCTTCACCTGCTTAAAGAAAAGAATAACAGAAAAAGAAGAATACCTACGCAGGCAGTGCAACCCACTTCAGTTGCTACTGCTGTGCTCCCTGGTTCATGCTTCAATACTAAAATCAAAGCATGCTCACTCACAGCCGTTCTTAGCAGCACAAGATTGACACAGGCTCATTATAGAGTTTTAGTGTGCTGCTGCATTGGGCACGCGTCTGTGCTTTGCCTAACCAGGTGCTCATGTCCTCTCCTGTTGTCCCTCAGTGTTAGTGTTGGCCAGAACCGTATAATATACACCACATTTGACCGTATATTTGGTGATTTTCCTGCCCAAAATGCCGTATATACACCGTGTATGTATATTTGGTTCTAGCCAACCCTATCCCGCGCTCATAGCAAGTTGACACCTTTTCCTTGGTTCTTGCAGGGAGCGGTTTCCGCTGCCTGCATAGTTTCTTCCCCCTCATGCTTGCCCTACCGGTCCCTGCTCTGATTCCAGGCACTTCTTCTTTGAGTCTCGTGCAAATGCCAGGGGTCCTTTCATGCGCATCAAGGAGGTGTCAGGGGGCATGAAGAACCTGCTGGTCGTGCCCATGAATGCCATCGCACAGTTCCAGGTGAGGCGTAGGTTGTTTCTGTTGTGTTTGCTGGTTAAAACATCAAGAAATAACAAGGTGTCGGGTGGCATGAAAAGCCTGCCGGTCCTGCCTGTGCTTTTTTGTTTCATTTGCTGGCCTTAGAGAAAACATGAGATCATAAGGTGTCAGTGTGCATGAACAACATGAAATCATAAGGTGTCAGCGTGCATGAACAACATGAGATCATAAGGTGTCAGTGTGCATGAACAACATGAGATCATAAGGTGTCAGTGTGCATGAACAACATGAGATCATAAGGTGTCAGTGTGCATGAACAACCTGCTGGTCGCGCCTATGATTGCCATTGCACAGTTCCAGCTAGGTGGTGTCATTATTTAATTTGCCAGTCAGGAGATCGAGAAAGAACAAGGTTCCAAAAGACAAAACAAGGTTGCAAAGAATGAGACAAGGTTGCAAAGACAAGACAAGGTTGCAAAAAACGAGATGAGGTTGCAAAGAACGAGGCAATTGGGGATAAGGAATGCCTGCTGGTCGTGACCTTGAATGCTGTTGCATACTCCCAATTGTATACTCCCAATGGTGAGGGGCACGATGCCAGGTCTAGGTTTGTGTGCTGGGACTTGATAGGTATGAAATGGTTCCTTATCCATCCACCAACATTTGTCTGTGGTTGTAGCGTTGCGTTATTGTTGTTTTTTTGCAAGCACCATTTTGGTGAAAATTAAAAGGAAGTCTCGGCATAAAATCACTGCCAAATGGATTTGCATATTGTTGTGGGGGTCTGCATGCGCAGTTGCTGGTCTGGTTCTGTCAGTGACACAAGAAGGAAGCTTTGTGTCCAAGGGGATGCTTGTTTTTTACATCTCAGAGTGCCTCAACTTTGCAAGGAACGTCTGAATACCTGCCAGTATCACTTCTTATCTTTTACTTTAGCATATGCTTACAAAGCCCTGTGATAGCCCTGTGATCATGGCACATATGTAGAACAGTCTTTCCGCAGGTGTTGGAAACAATCCATGCAACAACCAATCCATGCAACAACTGACAAGATGTCTTTGGCGTTAGGTATTGTGTGAAGGTCCCTCATTACAGGGAATAGTATTTGGTTTCAAATGCTCATCATTGCTCGCCCACAAGGCTTACGTGTTTTCCCCTCGCTCACAGGAAGCGATCAACTTCGCAGCCTTGCAGCAGCCCAAGGAGGACGCCACTGGTATAGCATAGTGGTTTCAGATGTTTCGGCGTACGGGTACCACAACATTGCCCTCTCACTACTTTGCCTAGCCTAACAATAACATTGCATGCAAACATGCATATGAACTACCCCTTATTTCGTATTCCGTATTATTTCTTACGAGCACTCCCGTCTTTATTCAATTTAATTCAGTTGTCCTCACGCCATTTTTTCGGTCGTCATGGACAGGAATGTCCACGTAGCCTGTTGGTGATTTTACGATTGTGAGCAACATTTTTGTTAATCTACACTCCATCGACAAAAGTCACTTTCAGCCATCTATGAGCTGTCGCTTTGCACTGCACACCCAACTTAGTGCCTGCTACTCCTACATTGTCTAAGAGGTGGGCTCAGCCCAGATGGTATGGTGCTGGTTGCTCCCATTTCTGCAACACACACATAAAAAGCAATGTTCAGTTGGGTGGGATCTTTAAAGTGACAGGGGGCGGCCGATGGAGATTGGGTGCACCTCAGCAACACCACCAGCCGTCAGCAGAGCAAAAGGAGCGAAAAGAACGCAGGGATGTAACATGCCAACATGGATTAGAAACGTCATCAGCAGAACAACTATCCTGAACAGTACCGGCTTGAAGGTTTAGGTAAGGTAAGGTTACATCACTATATATGCCTCAAGGAGCATCTCAGCGGAAGCTTGGAAAAAGCCTGTAACCATACCTATCTAAATAAGAGGGGAAGCGTCTATAATAAGTAAAAAAAAGTTGAAGGTTTAGGTAGTAGGCGTCTATGATAAGTAAGAGAAAGTTGAAGGTTTAGGTAGCAGGACATCCACTTTTTTGTGATCAAGTATCGCGAGGACACTAGACCTCAGAACCAGCTCAGCTGAGCTGAACAACAAACAGGAACAGCACGAATATCTCTGCACCATGACAGTTTAAAAAATCCTACAACAACAATTATACAGTTTTTACACGTTTTACATATATAGCCTAGCAGTCGCACGATTTGACTGGTGGCTTTATCTGTGAACTCTGTGAAAAGCCTTTACCGATTTTCATTCCATCCTGTTGGGTGCGATGGTGGCACACTACCACTCCCCCTTTTGAAACAAATTTGAGGGCTGACGTCTTGACACTCAAGTCTGGTGGTAGATAGATTACGTCTTGACACTCAAACAGGTAAAAAGCTTGCCTCTACTAAGTAGCGTTTGCAGGAGAACTTACACCATGCTGCGATCCATGCTTTGAGGCCTTTTAATGCAGCTTTACGTAGAGTGAAAGAGTTTGGTATTGAAAAGAGGAGTTCTGACAGGCCTCATGCGATGTTGTGGCTTTTCAAGACATATGCGTTGTCAGCTGGCATGTATGCCAGTCAGATTTGGTCTACGCAATTTCTGAAGCATGACAATGGTTTCAGCAACCCTTTGCAGGTTGCACACATGGCGTTTTTAAAGAGAATTTTTGGAATTAAGTCTACTTCTGCAAACTGGTGTGCTTCGAGAATGCGCACAGGAACCCTTGTTATTTTACTAGTTCGGGTCAGCTATCAAATTTTGGAACAGGATGGTTGAATCAAACAGCAATACTTTACGCGATGTTATGAAAGCAGATCTTTCCCTTGGGAATTCTGGTGCTTCTAATTGTTGGACCGTCCAACTCTAGTGACTAGACAGATGATAAGGATGCTTTTGGTGATTTGCAGAATGATACTGTATACAGAAGTGACTTATTACAATGCAGGAAGCTGAATATTTCTAATTTGCGCATAGACTTGAGATGCAGGCATCAGGCAGTTTGGAGAGAGGCACATGGTCAAGATCCATGCTCTTGTTTAAAAAAGTCTGTGGATTATCACAACTGGTTTGCTTTGCCTGAGAGACCGGTTTCTGATGCACATGCACCATTTGTCTTGCCGGAGTATTTGAAGATGGCTCTGAGCAAAAGTGTCATGAGAAACGTAGCTCGGTTCAGGATTCGAGGACATGGGTTGAAGATACTGGTTTATATGGCAGGAGTCCGAAAGGAGTGAACGTGTTTGCAATTTGTGTGGATTATATTCAAGATGAGAAACACGTTATTTTTCATGTATCGGTACCGAACATTTACGGCACCAGTTCACCCACTTGATAATATTTCTGAAGGTGATATCAAAGGTTTTGTTTTTCAACATAACTCAGAAGTTTACAAATTTATTAGTGCAGCTGTCGATCTTTTTGATTTATTTATTTGTTGGGACCTATAGGTTGAGCAGCCATGCCAGGCTGGAGGCATTTGAAATCTAGACTAAACAAAAACACCATTTGCAGGAGTATGTCAACTACGCTGCTTACATTTTAAACACCTGACATGCCCTTCCAGTAGCGCTGCCAACTTCATCAGGAGCCGGTCATGTTGTGGTCGAGCACTGGCAGTATCTAGGAAATTTCCTCAATGCATATCATTTATCATTATTGTTAACCTTGCAAATATTATTAGGTTAAGGTTAATATTACTAGTAAGTAGGGTAGACCACGATAGCCCTGCTTCGGTAAAACCCGCAAAACCTCGGCCTTAACACCACATATCTGATGGTATAATTTGTTTGTGAGCTTATGATTCAGTAGTGGTATGCGTAAGAAAGGAAAATTCTTCTGATATTGATAACACAGCTAGCACGAATAAAGAAAAGTGCAACGTAGGTTGCTCCTTAACATTAATACTCAATACTTGCCGAATTGTTTTAGAGAAGCAAAAGCATATTGATGTGTCAGATATGCTTGTAGCTAGTCTCCGTTGCTGCGCAATCTTGTGAGAAACACTCTCAGCCCGATCACATTCTCGTACTCTTTTCCTCCATCCCCTTCCTGTTTACTGCTTATAGCGAGAGCACAAATCATCGCCCCACGCTAACGGTCCTGTGATCTCTTGATACGTTGGATACGTTGGAGTGAGCCTCAGTGAGAGAGGGAGGGCGGGGTACGCAACTTGCCCTCTCCTTCTTCCATCACTGTCCAAGGCATGAACCCCTCCTAGCTTCCTAGCATCTTCCCCCAGGGCAGAGCAAGAGGCAGAGACAGAAGAGAAGGAGGAGGAGGAGGAGGAGGTGTCTAGAATAGCGAGCAAGTGCGTGAGCGTTCCGCTTTCTGCTGCGCCCAGGGGGCCGCTCTGTTGCATGTGGGCCGCGCGTGCGGCAATGCTGGAAAACAGGGGCTGCACATCGGAGAGCCTCTCATGGCTGCTGGCAAAGCTGGCCGCTAGCGTCAGGAGCAGCACAACGTCATGCTGCTGCTGCGGGCAGGGTGGGGAGTGGGGTTGATGCTGGTGGTGCTGGGGGTGTTGCTTGTGCTGGGGGTGTTGGTCGTGTTGTTGGTGCTGCTGGGGCTGGTAATCTTGGGGCTGGCAATCGTGCAGCAGAGTAAGGTGCTGGTGATGGTGATTTTCAGACGGCTCTGGAGGATGGTGAGGGTCCTGCTGGTGCAAGCAAGCTTTGTAGGGGTGGGGTTCACGATGCTCCCCTGAAATGTGGAGGTTGATGCCCTCCCATGATCGAGATGCAACTGCTACAACGTGGCCACGCCCCTGCCTCGCCCTCTGTGCAACAGTACGCTCACCACCGCTGTCTCCATTCAGGAGGGCAATGCAGCGGTGCAGCAGGCGGTCTGTGAGGAGGGGGTGAAGGTAATTGGCGTGCCGGAGGTAGCACCAGGATGCTAGGACAGCGTGCTTCAGCTCCAAGCTGTCCACTGCAGGGAGCAGAGCCTCCTGCGATGTGTGATGAATCAAAGCATGTGGGTTTGCCTGGTCCAGGGTGTCTGTCAATGCACCCTACACTTCACCCAGCAAACGCTCACCGCAATAGCGTCGTACAAGACATGGCTGCTGTGCCCTGCCACCACGGAGCTCCACAGCAGGACCAGCAGTTCATCTGTGCTGTACGCGTTGTCTTCTACACAGCTGGATGCCAGCAGGGCTAGGCTGTCCAGACCAGGCATGTTGGCAGGCAACGTACACCTGCACCGATGATGCGCATTTCATACACGTCAGACAGCACAAAATATGCAGGCTTTGTTAAGCATACAGCGAAATGCAGAGGGCTCTGTGAGAAATTGTAAGCAACTCCCCACGCAAACAAGTGAGAGCATGAAATTATCAACAACAACGTGCAAGCAGACATCAGATCTTGGACCAGCACGGAACCTGCACGCCTCTAAAGAAGAAAATATGAAATGTATATATATTAAGAGGAGCGCAGAGCGCAGATATAGATATTAAGAGAAACGCTCATGTTCAAGAGCTGCATAACTTATGCACACTCTCACCCAAACCCACACCCACACCCATGCCCTTACCCACGCCCACGCCCACGCCCACGCTCACACACACAAACATAATGACGTACACACATATCACACACACGCACACACACATCACGTGCCTGCACACAAGCACGCGCACCTGACGCGCGCAATGCTGTGCATGATCACCAGCAGCTGGCGTGGCGTCAAGAGTGGCAGCTTCACCTCCACGAAGCGCAGCAAGCCTTGAACCGCTGCATTCCAGCCTGGCAGCCGGGCCACCCCATCTCCGGGGTACGCCTCTCCCAACGCCCACATTACCTGTGACCGCACGTGCATTGTATGAGAACCAGCAGCAAGCACCATATTTCTGATTTTACCGTACGTAAAGAATATCACCATTCCTACAAACTTAAGCAGGTGGCCAGGAGCATAAGTATAATTTGGCCAGGACAGCAGCACAGTTCATGCAGCAAACCCAAGTGGACCTGCACAAGCTTTGCATCTTACCTTGTTCTTCACAACCTCGTGTGCTCTGCGCACCACGTTTTTTGAGGGTGGCGACAGGAGGCGTCCAACTTTTTTTTGGAAGGCACGTATACTTTTTGGGGTGGACACCCCTGAGGGACCACCCACCCCCCAAACCCCCCTTCCAGTGCCCCCACCCAAACAAAAAGGGTACCATTCTGCTCCTTTTTGAATTCTGCATCCATCTGCATACTCATCAAGATCTGGAACTAACGTGTTGCAGAGTAATGGGGCAAAAACTGAGACACGGACGCCCATGCACACGTGACCTACCAGGCACCCATAACTGGCTTGCACAGTCCCACATTGCTTCCTTTTTTCCAAAATTCCACTGACTATCTCATGCTGGCACAATCCTGGAAGTTTGGAGTGAACTGCTGCTCCATTGGCTTGACTCACCCCACGGCCTGCACCGGAGCGCTTGTGCCTCTGACTTTTGGACATGTACACAGACCCCACTTTTACTCAATTTGCTCAAAAAGAGTGGCAATTGATTGGGCCTGAGCTGAGGATTCCGATGATATGTTAAAAATTCTGTGGGAGTGGCCCAGAAAAAAACTGGAGACCCCCCCAAAAAACTAAAACCACGTCGGGGAACCACCCCACCCCTTCCCTCCTGGATTCGACTCATATATACACCAATTGATAGCTCTTGACGTCAGGATTTCGAATATATTATTTTTAATCGATTTGACACATGCCGTCCAAAAGTTATGCTTCCTGACGCCTCCTGGTGGCGAGATCAAATCATCAATTTTGTTATACGTAACTCTAGATCTTGCAGGTATGTTGACAGGAACTTAGGGTTGGTGGTGATCAAATTATTCTTGCATACCATGAAATTTTCTGGGGCGTGGTGGCAAGAACATGTACATGCGTTACTTCAAACTGTTGGTGTGTAGCATGGGCTTGTGGCCTCAGTCATTCTTGGAAAGTGCGCGCCCACCTACTGACACTCCACCAACATCAAGACACCACCAGCAGCTTCCAATGAGCACACGCACACACATACACACACATATACGTAACCTACGCAGAACCACACTCACACAAACACACACAACACGCAAAACAAGCTACTCAAATCCACACTCAAACCACCAACATCCACACTAACCCACATGCACACTCACTCACACATACACATACACATACACACACATCTGTGTGATTTGCTGAGGGCCCCACACTAATCCACATGCACAAATACACATACACACATGCACATGCAAACATACACATTGACATACACACACACACACACCTGCGTGACTTGCTGAGGGCCCCACTGGTTGAGAGGTACACTTTGCAGCTTATGCACGTGTGCAGATGTGCTAATGGCTCCCACAAGACACTCCCAAGCCCAAGGCTCCATGACCTGCAGCAGCGGTGGTACCAAAAGAGGGCTGGTGGTACCAAAAAAGGGGCTGGTGGTACCAATAAAAGGGGCTGGTGGTACCAAAAAAGGGGCCGGTGGTACCAATAAAAGGGGCTGGCACTTCTAGTCTATGCCATGCCATGCCAAAGCACTCAAAGAACACGCAGGGGATTGCTTGCAAACTTCTAGTCTATGCCATGCCAAAGCACTCAAAGAACACGCAGGGGATTGCTTGCAAGGGCGAGCATCCCCCCCTCAACACTGACAACGCTGCCCCCAGTCCCATGCGAGGGTGAAGTGCAGCAAAGGTTGCGAGCTGGCACGTTTTAGGTTGCATGTTGGCACGTTTTCAAGGGGATGAGCGTTATTAGAAGGGGGGGGGAGTGCTTTCACAAGGAAGAGTGCTTCTAGCAGAAAGCGTGTTTGTTGCCAGCTGTGCTGAAACACTGTATTGCTCAGAGTCTGCGTGAACGAAGGCTGCAGCCTTTTAACAGTCACACTACAAAAAAGTGGGAGTGTTTTTCACAAGCTGTTGCTTGGGGATTTCTGCTCCTTTTTTAAATGTAGTGAGGTGTGAAGCAGCACATGTAGTTATGTGCTCCTTTTCACATGAAGTGAGATGTGAAGAGTTATCTGCACCTTTTCACATGCAGTGAGATGTGAAGAGCTATCTGCTCCTTTTCACATGTAGTGAGATGTGTGAAGCAGCAGCACAATAGCAAAGCTTACCCAAGAAAAAGACTCACGGCACTTCCTGCTGGGAAACATCGATACCGACACAGAACTTCAATCCTCGAACAATCTGTGCGATCCTTGCAATGTCCAGGAAAGCACAAGATTGATTTCAATGCACGCTGACACGTTTTGCTGACCTGCAGTTTAGCCAACGCGCATGCCAGACTGGCCAGCTGCTGTGGGTGGAAAGAGGGCTCACGCGCACCACCCTGGACGTATTGCGTGTGTGTGTGCAAGTGTGTGCGTGTGTGTGCGAGTGTGCGTGTGTGTATGTGTGTATGTGTGTCTGTGGTTGTGTTTGCATTTGTGGGGGTCCTAATCCTCTATTACAAAAAAGTGTCATTACTTTGACTCATTAATCATCTGTTAACAACCCTTCAGCACACGTAGGCATGCAAACTAAGGCAAACGGATACCATTCTCAAATATCTTTAAACAACACGTCAATGCGTTGATGTAGTAGATCAATGCTGCGCGTGTTCAAAAAGTGCGTCGCTTCCTCAACTTCAGCATTGGGCGGCCAAGCGGCCGACAAACGTGCGGCTCTGCACATGCGGCCCTGCACATGCGGCCCTGCACTTTGCCTGAGCCCAAAGAACTTGCACACACACTTGCACACACTTGCACACACTCACACTCACTGAGAGATGTCGTGCCGCAGGTCAGGCAGGGCCGCTCGCTGGTTCACGAAATGAATTTGCCGTCATTTCTGCCTTTCAAAAACATCCACACACATTTCAGCTCCGCACTCTCATCTGTTGTACCCCCGCAAAGTGCGATCATTTCTCACCTGCAGCGCCTGTGCGGCCAGCCAATGCGCGAACCCACGGTTGTCGTGTTGCAGGTCAGCCAGGGCACACAACATCTGGCACGCCACATGCGGCTCCATGGTATCAGGGCTGCTGTTGCTGCTGTTTCTGCCGCTGTTGCTGTTGCTGCTGTTGCTGCTGTTGCTGCTGTTGCTGCTGTTGCTGCTGTTGCTGCTGTTGTTGCTATTGCTGCTATTACGATGGTACTCTCTGCTGCGATAACTAACGTCGCTGGTGGCGTCGATGCTACTATCACTGCTCCAGGCCCTGTCCCTGACTTGGCTGCTGCTGCAGCTGCTGTCCTCTTTCTCAGTGCCGCCAGTCTCACGCAGGCGTTCACGTCTACGGTTGCTGCTGCTGCTGCTGCTGCTGCTGCTGCCACCTGCACACCCAGCACTGTGCTCATTGCCCAGCTGCCCGTGCTTCCACAAATCTGAGAACTTGAGTGGACGAGCAGCAGCTGCGTCGGTGCTGCCTTTGTCGTTGATGCTGGCCTTGTCGAGCCTGTCAATTCTGCTGCTGCTGCTGCTGCTGCTGCTGCTGCTGCTGCCACCCACATACCCAGCACTGCGGTTGTCGTCCAGCTGGCTGAGCTTCCATGATTCTGAAAATTTAAGGGAATGAGCAGCAGCTGTGCTTGTGGTGGAAGATTCGGTTGCACCAGACATGGTGGTTGGTGCTGCTGCACTTGCTGCAATGATGGAGGGCTTGCTATGCATCTGTGGAATGCATCTGTCCTTGTACACTGTGCTCCTAGTGTGTTCCCGGGGCACAATAGATGGGGTGGGGGAGCTGCCGACGATTGCCGCACAATGGGGGAGGTTTTTGCTGAGGATAGAGGTGAAGAGGGCATGGTCTTGAATCCTGAGGGCTGCTAGGGACTGCGTGCATTGCATGTGTTGTGTACGTGTGTGTGCATGTATTTGTGTGTGAGTGTGTGTTTGCGTACGAGTGTGATAGTGTGTGTGTGCGTGCATGTGCAATCCCTACCGGCTGATTGCAAGAGTAATTATTGCACGTAACAGGAAATCTCATTTGCCAGTTTCAAGCATAGGTTTGGCAAGGAAGTCCATTTTTTAACACAGCATTCATAGTATGAGCCTTTGTGTGCTCACGTACTACCACTCTTTCTGCCTTTCATTTAATAGTTTGACAGACTCTTCTGCTCACCAAGTGCCCTCCCCACTAACAACAAACACGCACAAACACACACAGGAACACATAAACACGCCCGCACTCACAGACGCACCTGTGCACGTGCACAAAGCACATTCCACCCCATATGAATGATATGCAGAAGAGTTCAACGACAGATGCAGTTGCAGTCCAACCTGCAGGACGGTGCTTGACAGATCTGGTCCCAGCTCCGCATGCACAGATCGGATGAACTTGAGAAGGACCTGCAACGGGCGAAAAAGCGAGAAAACTAAATACAAATATCCTCCACATCAATATCAATACAGAACACTTACGTGTCAACACTGAACACTTTTGTTGTACAGCATCCGCCTTCACGGCTAAAAAACCATCCAACTCAATATGCTCAACCTCACAAGCTGCAGGAACCCTTCCTAGTTCCTGCTAAGACCAAGCAAGGACCAAAGCACCCATTACTGGTATTCACAAACAGCGTAACCAACAACATTACATCATTATTTATTATGTGGGCGTCGAAGGCGCTTTGATTGGCGCGGTGCTTTCATAATGTGGGCCTTACGTATGGAGATAGCAGCAACAGGTAATTTATCAGATCATTGCATAAAAACACCGTTGTATACTAAACCTTCGAAATACGATTAAGCCAAACTTACTTAAATTAAGCCATTAACCAAAGACCATAGCCATACTCCAAACTTGAATCGACCTCTTGCTTTGCCTTGGATCCACAATAATGTCTGATAATTGAAGTTGGCAGGGCTGTGTGGCTACGCTGCCCTTTCAGCTGTTTGCTCGATAACTTATTGCTCAAGAATGCTCTAGTAAGCTTCAAAATTTTCTGCTCGATCAGAGATTGAAAACCTGCTGTTTGCATGGAGGACCTTGCTTGATGTGCCCAAGACCCCTGATCCAAATTAACTTCGAATAATCATCTAAAAGTCCTGCTTGGCTTGCCCAGACTTTTGCAGGTGGATTGTCAACATTGTGATTGGGAGCCTGAAGGAGGCCTTAGTTACACACAAAAGTTGATGTCAGTAACAAAACTGTCAACAAAATGTCTAGCCTCGTTCCTCCTCTATCAGGCAAGAGGCGAACTAGCCATGGTGGTAACACAGTGCACTTCATGCAGGAAGGTTAAGCAGGGAGGGGGGTGACGCAGGAAGGTTGCGTAGGGAGGTGGTTAACGCAGCATGAGCCATCTCCTTTTGCCGCAACAAGTACATCACGTTTACGTAGGAAGGTAAAGCAGGGAGGTGGGGCAGGATGTCGCGCTTTTCACACTACGCAGCTCACGCTACACAGGAAGGTAAGGCAGGGAGGTGATGCAGGGAGGTAAAGTAGGCAGGCAAAGCAAGATGGTATGGCAGGGAGGTAAGCAGGCAGGTAAGGCAGGGAGGTAACGCAGGAAGGTAGAGCAGGCAGGTGAAACAGGGAGGTAAAGCAGGAAGGTAATGCAGGGAAGTAAAGCAAGATGGTATGGCAGGGAGATAAGCAGGCAGGTAAAGCAGGAAGGTAATGCAGGAAGGTAAAGCAGGCAGGTATTGCAGGAAAGTAAAGCAATAAGGTAAAGCAGGCAGGTAAGGCAGGCAGGTAGAGCAGGAACATAAGGCAGGGAGGTGACACAGGCAGGTAAGGCAGCGCACCGCACGTCACCTTCCTGCGTAACATGCATACATCATATAATTGCGATCTCACCTGCACAAGGCCCTCCAGATCTGAGCCCGTCTCCGCCCCAGGCTCGTTTGGATGCAGCCCAAGGGCGATGTTTTGCAGATTCAGGTCCATGCTTGGATATGAGCTTGGCTGCTTTGCAGGCTGGAAAGGTGAGATCCTGCCACCTACATCAGCTGGCGGAGCAGGCGAGTGTGCACTCGCCTTGCTGGAGGTGTGTGTAGGTGCTGAGGGCCGCTTGTTTGTGCTGGATGGTTGAACCGATGAGAGTGTGCTTGAGCTGCTGGCCTGCCGGTTGGACGAGAAATTTGACGTTGAGATGTCGTGTGGGGTGTGGGGTGGGGATGGGCGCAAATACTGTGGGCAAGCTCGCGGATCTTGGGTGGGATGGGAGTGGTGCTCCTGGAAGGGGGGTGGCCATACAGGGCTGGGGGGGTTTGCTAAAATGCGCAGCAGGTTGACTAACGAGGTGAGGCTGCATTGGTGCTTGAGTTGGGCGGGAGATGATCTCTGTAGGGCCGCTAGACCGAGGGAGACAAGCGTGGGGCTGTCCACCCTGGGATGGGTTGGCAGTGTGGGGGCAGGTGGTTTGTTGTTGTGGTGTGTGTAAGTGTGTGTGTGTATGCGCGCGTATGTGTGTGCGTGTGTGTATGTGTATGTGCACATGTGTTGTTGCAAGGGGGCAATGGAATGGCTGCAGCTAGCATGACATGTTAGAGACATGACATGAAACATGAAACATGAAACATGTATGAAGTGTTAAGCATGAAGCGTCAATACTGAATCACAACACGTTTGGGGTAGACGGTGCAGGCTAGCTTGGCGGGGCATATACTGCTGAGCAGGCTGGATGATTCAACAGAGGATAGAGCTATTGTGATAGGTAGCAGTATTCCAGTGGATGGTGGCAGTGTTCCAATGGATGGTGGAATACTCCTAGTGGGTTTGAAATGCACACAGCAGATTTGCCGTCGTCACAATCCGCCTCCTCAACTTTGCACGCAAAATCCAAAATCCATCAAAGGCCACTTACCGATAGTATACCGCTGCACACAGCAGGGAGCGCAGGTATTTGATCTCAAGCAGTCCTCCCCCTCTCAATCTCCATCCATGGGGCCCCTTCACGGGCTGCTCCAGGCACAGCACAATGCTTGAAAACTGTGCATGGCTCGCGTCAAGTTGCTGCTGCTGCTGCAGCTGGATACCATTGTCTATTTGTTGTTGTTGCTGCTGCTGCTGCTGCTGCTGCTGCTGCCGCTGCTGCTGTTGCTGCTGCATATTACTGCCTGTGTGTTGTTGCTGGTGGGAATGCTGCTGAATACCCCCGCCTGTTTGTTGTTGGTGCTGCAGCTGCTGCTGCTGGTGCTGCTGCTGGTTGTGGTAGTGGTAGTGATGGTGGTGGTGGTGCTGATGCTGCAGATCTGCGCTCGTGTTCAGCTGGTCGTGGATCCCTTCCCCCTTTAACATCGCCTCTGCTGCACCGCACACGGAAGCGGCAAGAGGCTGTGCCTGAAAACAGTTCAGCTTCACACAGGACCAGGCAAGGTTGGAAAGTGTACGCAGCTTTTTGCTGTCATCGTCCGTGCGTGCGCGTACAGGGGAGAGCGGGAGGGGCGTGGGTGGCCAGGGATATGGTGGGGGAGAATAGTGTGAGTGGGATGGGTGGGTGGGTGGGGCTGCTTGGAGGTGGTCAGGTGTGTGAATAGAGGGCAAGGGTGGATTAGAGGCGGTGGTAGACGAGGGCTGGTTAATAATGTGTTGGGGCTCTGTGTGGCGGCTGCCGACAGCTGAGGGCGTGACACAGCTGTCAGCAGCTGGGGGCGCGCAACAGCTGTCCACAGCTGAAGTGAGGGTGAAGAGGAGGGGGATGCTGCGGATTTTGAGGGCTGCGACTGCTGAGGTCAGCATTGCGAGGTCGGTGAGGTTGAGCTGGTCAAGCTTGTGTGCAAGGACCTATGTTGTGTTGGAGGGAGGAGGTGAGAGGGGCGGGCGTGATGAAGATGGAATGGGAATGGATGCAGCGGACGTGTGGGTTTTGAAAGAGATGCCAAGAGTGCGTGATGGTAGAAAGAGGAGTGCGATTTGTTATTCACATTTCGATCTAAAGAGGAGAGGGTTGAGACTAAGCAGTGGAAACTAAGCAGTGCAGAAAAATAGGGTCGAAACTAAGCAGTAGAGAAGAGAGGGTCGAGACTAAGCAGTGGAGAAGAAAAAGAGAAGAGGGGCGAATTGCCATGGTGCATTGAAGTGGAGCTTCTGCAGCATTTAACCTGATGCTCGTATTATCTTTCAAGACCCCATCCCCTGCACCTGCAACCGTGTGGGGCGATGAGCACACGCGAGAAACACACACATGAATTTGACGACATACAAATCTCCTTTGCGCGTCATCTGCAAACTGGAGCTCGTACCTTTGAAACGTACGCAAACAGGAGCTCATTCGTGACCTCTGCATCGGAGAACGTGAGGGCCAGCTGCGACAGCTCCTTGGGAGAGTGCTTTTTCAGCCATTTGCATTCCATCCTTGTCAAGTGCTTTATGATGGCCTGCAGGCAAGCGATAAATGCAGTCTGCCCTTGAGAATGCTGTGTCCGCGATGTGGTTGGTTGTTCTTTGAGTGCTCACTGCCTCAGCATAGCGCACTCCTCTGACACATGTCACATTTTTTGGGTTGGCCATAACCATAACCATATACAATGTGTAATTGGTGTTTTTGGCAGGGAAATCACCAGATATATAGGGTTGGCCAGAACCATGTATATACGGTGTGTATACAGTATTTTGGCAGGGAAATCACCAAATACACGGTTGTATACGGTGCATTACGGTGTATACGTACGGTTCTGGCCTACCCACATTGACAAAATAAGGTGTAAATGTGCGGTTCTGGCCACCCTTACACATTGTTTGTGCCTAACTTTGACATGCAGGCAAGCAAAAAAAAAGAACTACTTTGAGCACGTTACGTCCATGCTGTGGTTCAGTGCGGCCTTTTCAGTTGTGTAGATAAAAGAACCGATACGCAAGGGACAAGGCAAAAGCAGGTTTCAAAACGTTATTTGTGAAAACACCACCACTTTTTTTTAGTTCTTTAATGGTGTCAAAATGTACACTTTTCATACGGCCATGAAGCATTTGTAGCTTGGGATGGAGGTGTGAGGAGTGCACAACGGACGACTCATGGGTGAGCACTCGTGCAATCTATGAATGATGTGGGCAGATGGTGCTTTCTCTAGCCTGCAGTGCTGTCCGTGTTCATGCACCGTTATGTGTTAGAATGCATTACACATTGCACATTACACACACAAGGCAGCACATACACCACCACCACCACCACCACCACCACCACCACCACCACCACCACCACCACCACCACCACCACCACCACTACCACAAAGCACATGGCGGCGCACATATACATAAGGCACCAATTACACTCTACCACCACCACCACCACCACCATAACCACCACCACCACTTACACACAAGGCGGCGCACTCACACAGGAGACCGATGCGTCTCTGATGCCCAGTTTTTGGAGAGCAAACGCAGCCTGCCCAATGTGGCAGCTCCTCAATGCAGGGATGAGGCCCAGTATGAAGTTGACAGCATTTGTTTTATGAAGGTACGGGGCCACATCCTCAGGTGTCTGTGCATGCAATGAAAATGGCAGGAATGAAAAGTAATGAGTGCACACAGACCTGCTCACATACTCATGCCCACCCCTTTCCCTGACACACACATTCACACGACACATTTACATGTGCACTCGCGCGCACACACACACATACACACATACACACACATATATACACACGCACATACAGACGCGCACACACACATACACAAATACAATCAGCCTTACTTACGCAGTTGTGTGATAGGGTGGCCAGCACGTTCGATACTGTCGCAGCTGCTTTCAAATTTTGATGGGTAGCCTCCTTGGCATATTGGGGAGCCTTTACCATGGATTTGACCTGGAAAAGCACGCAGCACACAGAAAAAATGACACAAAAGAGAGCACAAATGGCGCATTGAGTGTGTGAGCATCAGAAGCACTTGGACTGACGGAGTGTTTGCGCACAGAGAAATGGGAACAGAAATCATGCAGACAGAGGTAGGAGATCATGCAGACAGAGAGTGTGCAGAAAGATGAAGTAATTATGCGCTGGTTTTCAAACTCTCGAATAATTACGGAAAGGAAGCCACCTGCCAAGGTGCTGACGTCAGTTACAGCAGCAGCTGAAAGAAGTCCGTGTTGTTATTTGCTCCAAAACGTGGATATGACGGATACTCTTTCCCAGACTTCGTTATTTTCATGGTTATACTCGGAAACTGTGAGGATGGGATGCTCCAGTTCTTCTGAAACAGTCTCTGTCAAAAAGATACAACCAGTAAGCAGTCACCCTCTGAGAACAGCGCATCTGAAGCCTCATTGCACACAAACACATAGAAAAGGAATGATACAAATGAAAGGGCAATGCAAAACACACACACACACACCTGGACGTGGAGCATTGAGATGGCATGCTTAAGCACACACGTGGGCACGTTTGACGTCGTAGCCAGTTGGTTCCAGGCCATCAGTAGCTGCATGTCCATGACTAAGTCAGGCTGCATCTTTGCCTCCAACAGCTGCAAGATGTCTACAGGCATGTGTGTATGTGTGTACAAGCGTGTGTGTGTGCGTGTGTGAATGCGTGTACGACTGTGCTAGTGCAAGCATGAGTATACGTACATGTGTTTCAGTTTACGCAATTGCACGTATGCATGTGTGTATGTGAGTGTTGCTGAGGAATTCACACGTACACACCTTCCATTCTGCGCTCCTCTGCTTGCAGGTAAGCCCCATTGCGGCCCTCATTGCCTTCCTTGCTGTTATTGGGCGGAGCCTGCTTAAGGAGGTCAGTCAGCCACGCAAGCACACTGTGCACGTGCGCTGCTGACAAGCGACTGGGAAAGGAGGACAGCATGTGGTGTAGGTCCTGCGAGCACACAGGCGTTCAGGTTCTAGGTTGCTGGGAAAGAAGAGGAAGCAGGACAGCATGTGGTGTAGGTCCTGTGAGCACACAGGCGTTCAGGTTCTAGGTTGCTGGGAAAGAAGAGGAAGCAGGACAGCATGTGGTGTAGGTCCTGTGAGCACACAGGCGTTCAGGTTCTAGGTTGCTGGGAAAGAAGAGGAAGCAGGAC